>OJRD01000744.1_pt1 | contig 16628 bp, 12 predicted proteins | sample 1599051 | NCBI WGS metagenome assembly OJRD01 (sample SAMN03922523, study PRJEB24848) | human gut metagenome | isolation source: stool sample | host: Homo sapiens | place: Germany | collected 2010-02 | reverse complement strand
GCACCTTATTAATATCAAGGTTTTTCTGTCTTTTTCTAAGCCTTTTAAGGGCTTTTTCTTGTTTCTTTTTCTCTTTTTCGCTGAGTCCCATTCTGTAATCTCACCTCCTAATCCAAATACTTGGCAAGCAGCCAGTTAATAAACTTATTTACTAAAAGCATTGCAGCAAACAGTACGAAACATATTGCAGACGCATATCCCATCTCGTAACGGATAGTACCATAGTCTGTTGCATGGTTCATAACAGTATGCGCTACATAGTCAGTTGAAGGAAGACCTACTAAGGACTGTCCTACGACACCTACTGTAAATGCAGCCGAAATCTGCAAAACTGCTGCGAACAAAAGCTGAGGTCCCATTGAAGGGATAGTGATTGAGAAAAGCTCCTGCCAACGGTTTTTAATTCCCTCGATAGCGCCCGCCTCGTACATCGATTTATCAATATTTTGGAATCCTGCACGAAGCGCCAGGAATCCTGCACCCATTGAAATCCAGAGCTGAACAATAACTACAACAGTAAAGATGTAGGTTGTATCAGTAAGCCACTGAATAGGTGAACTGATAATTCCGAGATCAATAAGCACTGAATTAAAGTATCCGTATGTATCTCCTGAGAAGAGGAGCTGCCAGATAACGTATACTGACGGCGTCATTGACGGAGCATAGAATACAAATGTGAATATTGTTTTCAAAACCGGATGCATTTCATTTATAAGCCATGCTAAGAAGAATGAAAGCACATACGAAAACGGTCCTGTGAAAATTGCCATTACAAGCGTGTTCTTCACGGCGATCATAAACGTATCATCGTTCAAAAACAGGTTTGTAAAGTTTGAAAGTCCGATAAACTGCGGAAGCTGTACCATGTTGAAGTTTGTAAATCCCATAGGAAGCGACATGAGTACAGGAATAATTGTGAATATCGTAAACAGAATCATAAACGGAGCAAGCATTCCGTAACACCCGATATTTATTCTCATCATGTGAAGAGTATACTTAAGCTTGCCCTGATTCTTAAGCGGACCTGCGACCTGTGTTTTTGCCATTTAGTTTACTCCCCCTTTACTTATGACCGACCGATAAACCAAGGTCGTCAATTTTACGTTTAATCTCGCTGTTGATATCCTTGTTGTACCACATTAATGTATCTCTAGGATTCTCAGCGTTATTAACTGTTTCTCTGAAGGCATTCATTATATTTCTTGTTACCGCATATGAAGCAGGAATTACAGGAATTTCTTTCTGCGTTGCGAATTGCGCCTGAAGTTTTTCCATATCAGATGTACTCCAAGAAAGCTCCTTAAGAGCTTCAATGTTTGCAGTATCAAACCTACCCATTGTACCCATCAAAGCTTCAATGTCATTTCCGTAAGTTACCTGTGTTTCCTTTTCAGTAAACCATTTTATAAAGTTCCATGCTGCTTCTTGGTTTTCAGCCTTCTTAAAAATTATAGCGCCTGTTCCCTGTGAAGAAGCTGAATGGTCAATAGTTCCGTCCTCCTTAAGAGTTCCGGGAACTGAAGTCATTCCCCAGCATCCTTTAATCTCCGGAGCAGATACAGTAACCTGATTGAAGAAGGTATACGGCTGAATTAAAATCGGCATATCTCCTGTTCTGAATCTGGTAAATCCGTCATACTGCTGTGAGAAAGAATACGTAGTATAGAACTTCGTCCATGTGTTGAATGCATCAATTGCCGTCTGATCGTCAAATGTAGTCTGCGACTGATCTTCTGTATAATAGTTAAGTCCGTGCTGAAGCATGAGCATTGCAAAGGTATTACCCGTTTCAACTGTTGTAGAAACTACTGCCGTACCGTTTGCTGAAGTGTTCTGAGTAATAGGAAGTACAAGTCCAACCTCCATATAATTACTCTGAAGCACCGGAAGCACATTTATAAGATCGTCCCATGTCTGAACATCTTTTTCAGCGTCAATTCCATATTCCGCTAAAATGTCTTCTCTGTAGAACATCATCGGGATCGACTGGCTTACAGGAAGTCCGTATGTTCCTCCGTTATATTCATACAAAACTGTAGCATTTTCCTGAAATCTTCCCGTTATATCATCATAATCGTCAAATTTTGAAAGGTCTGTCAAAACGTCACGGGCAGCAAGCTGTATAGGGAAGTCGCCTCCGATAAACAAAGCGATGTCAGGACCTTTTCCTGCCAATGTAGCTTCAACGATACCTCCCTGAACAAGGTTTACAGTAACCTTTGTATCACTGTTTGGATTGAAACTGCTCTCAACGAGCTGATTTACAATCTGAGCCTGATCTCGTCCGAGAGAAACCCAGCATACCATTGAATTTTCGCTGTCGCTTGAAAGCGAATTGTAATCCTCAAAGAACGAACCGATAAACGACTTGAATCCAAATGCCAAGCTATCTAAAAATCCCTCGTCAACAGGAGTAAAATCCTTTGAAGCAGGAGCAATCTCTATCATGTCGATTTCAAGCGGCTGTCCTCTGTACTCTCTCATCCACGAAGATACTGATGTAATGTTATCCTTTATCTGAGAAAGATTTGAAGGAATGTTTGTTGGTCTGTCTGCACAATTATTCAGAACGAGCGCCATTTTTTCAAGAGTAATAGCTTCTGAACCGCCTGTTCCAGAAAGTCCCTCGATCTCGTCCTTCTTATTTCTAAGCTCTTCAGCGAATCTTTTGAACTCATCAACAATTTCAGGAATAACCTTATCAATCTGATAGTCGTTATATTCATCAGGATCAGGACCTGTGATCTGACGGATTCTTCTGTAATAACCGGTTATTTCATAAACAAGCGAATCAAGCTCCGCCATTATATCTCCGATTTCTCCCGGCAATGCCTCAAGCGTCATCGTATGTTTGCCTTCCTCGAGGTAGTAATACATATCGTTTCCGTTTTTGTCCTGAGGAGTTGTTACCTGCCAGTCGGTAGAGTAATAGAATTTAATCTGACCGCTCTCGGTGTTTGGAATCTTTCCGTCGATGAACAGCTTTCTGTTTGAATAAAAGCCTCTCATCTGATCTTGTCTTCCTCTTATACCTATTTTATAATAACCTGCGGTTTTGACCTCAAATTCCCATGTAATTGCCTGTGTAGATTTTGTCCAGTTTCCCGAACCTATTGTATTATACTTTGTCTTTGTAGGATCTGAAGGCTGAGTAACGGACGAGTTTCTGTCATTTGTAGGATAAAGAGTTCTGTCAGACTTATAAATTGCAGCCTCACCCTGAACAGTAATTACATCAGCGTCCTTATTCTGTTCAAGCTCTGAATCACTAGGAGCGGAATACGCTTCAGTTGTCGGCTCCTGATCAAGCTTAATGCTCTCTATAGCAAACTGAGCCTTTACAGATTCCAAAGTTACCGTATGTTCTCCGGCTTCAAAGTAAAACCAGAGTGCATCACCGTAAAGTCCGTCGCCGTCCTTTAAAAACTCCTCCTGCCAGCAAACCATCTCAACCTGTCCCGGTCTTATATCGTTGCCGTTAGCGTCCTGCTTTATATCTTCTTTGTTCACCCATCTTTTTGCAAGGGTAACTCTTGAAGCGGTATCGTAAGGAGAAGCTCCGTCAATCTGAAAATCAAATTCAATGCCGTCAGTTCCTCCTGCCAAGGCCTCGTAATTAATCTTTATCGCATAAACTCCCGATTCCTTTACGGTTACAGGAAATGTTACGCTTCCGATCTGATTAGCCCATTTAAGAGCAGTTCTTCCGTCAACCTCTTCAACCGAAAGCTCAGCATCCGAGCTGCCTGTATATTTTGGCTGCTTTTCACTTGAGTAAATATAACCTTCGTCGTCAGATACTTCCGGACGCTCGGTGTCTTTATACTTTGCACGGTACTCGGTGTACGAAAGAGTATCAGAAGACGCTCCTTCCGCTTCGCTGTCAATATCCTCAGCAGAATCGGAAGCAACAATTGATGTGTTTTGCTTGTCATCATCTGCATATACAAAGGTAGCCGACGAAGCAACCATTGCCAAAGCAAGAGATAAAGCCAAAACTCTTTTCAAATGTTTGTGTTTCACAGTGTATCCACCTTCCTTATAAAATGTATTTGCCGATTTATTTTTCCCTCTTACGGGTGAAAACGTTATTTATCAGGTCGATTTAAAAATAAGGATTTTTTCGTTTTCCTCATCAAGCTCAACCTTCAATTTATCTCCGCCCTTTATTCCGAGCGTTTCAAGATAATCCTTCGGGATCTGAAGCCGTCCCGAACGGTCAAGAACAATAAGCTCTTCATGCTGCGGCTCCTGTTCTTCGATTTGATCCGAATCAACCTCACCGAGATTTCCTCCGAGATCATCAAGCTCCTCCGCATAAGATTTTTTTCTTATGATCTCAGAGCTTGTTCTTCCGTCCCTGATAGCAACTACTCTGTCGATATGCTTTGAAAGCTTAACGTCGTGAGTAACTATTACTATTGTAAGACCTTCGGTTCTGTTAAGCTCCTTGAAAATTTCAAGAATTGCTTCTGAGGTTTTCGTATCTACAGCACCCGTCGGCTCATCAGCCAATAATAGCTTAGGCGAATTCGCCAGAGCGATAGCTATAGCTACTCTTTGCTGCTCGCCGCCCGACATTTGATCGAGCCTTGAATTTGCACGGTGCGAAAGTCCCACTTTATTTAAAAGATCAAGCGCTCTTTCACGCCTCTGCTTAGAGCCTTTTAACAGCATCGGCATTTCAACGTTTTGAACTGCCGTCAAATACGGTATCAGGTTTCTGGCGTTGTTCTGCCACACAAAGCCGACCGTATTTCTTTTGTAATCCATATAATCTCTGTCGGAAAACTTCAAAAGATTTTTGCCGTCAACAGTAAGACTTCCCGCACTCGGTTTATCAAGTCCTCCGAGCATATTCAAAAGCGTACTCTTTCCGCTTCCGGAATTTCCGACTATTGCCATCAGTTCTCCGCGCTTAACATCAAGATCCAGTCCCTGAAGGGCAACGACTTCAACCTCGCTTGTTTTATAAATTTTTACGAGGTTTTCACATCTTATCATATATTCGTCATCAGCGCCGGATATATTTTGATCATCAACTAACACATCACTCAACAATCTCACCGTCCTCTAATGTGTAAACCCTATCAGCTACATCTATCATACTGGGATCATGAGTTGTCATCACGATTGTCATACCCTCTTTTTCCACAAGCTCCTTAAAAAGCTTTACTATATATAAAGAAGTCTGCGTATCAAGCTCAGCAGTAGGCTCGTCAGCAAAAATAATTTTAGGCGAGTGTGCAATCGCTCTTGCTATTGCTACCCTCTGCTGTTCACCGCCGCTCATTTCAGCAGGACGGTGATGCATTCTTTTCGCAAGTCCAACACTAGCCAAACATTCCTTTACTCTTTCGTCACGCTTTGCTGCAGGATAACCCGAAAGCCTAAGCCCGAATTCCACATTCTCATACCCCGTCATGCTGGATATAAGAGCAACAGACTGAAATACAAACGACATATCAAAACGCCGCTTTTCATCCCTCTGGCCATCGCTGAGCGCCGTTACATCCTCATCGAGAAACACAACCTTTCCCGATGTCGGGCGGTCAAGGCATCCCAGTATGTTTATAAGCGTTGTTTTTCCGCTTCCCGATCTGCCCCTTAAAATCGTGAGCTTACCCTGTTCTATTTCTATATTTATATTTTTCAACGCATGAACTACATTTCCATCTCCGATTGTAAAATCTCTGATAACATTTTCAGCAGATAATATACAGCTCAACCGCTCACCGCCTTTCCTGAGAAAAGTAGACGTTTTTGATTTGTGCATTTTGTACATTTTGCTTTTTTAGCAATAAAAACAATAAGCCTTTTCGCCTATTGGTAAAAAGCTACTATTAAGACCAGCTTTTTTATTCCATTTTCGGCGAATAGAACAAACATTTATCTATAAGTATGCAGTTTTATATTGATAATTATATCAAAAACCCTTGTCATTGTCAAGGTTTTTGTGGACTTTCACCATATGTTTTACTATATAACCGACCGCAGATTTTTGTCAATTATAAACAAATATTATTGGCAAAATTCGTTAATATAGACTATAGTTTTGCTGTATTAGGTGTTTATTTGTTTAAACGATAAAGTTGTTCACAAATTGTTCAGTAGTTTACTTGGGAAACAATCAAAAAAGTAAAAAATTACCGTCTGTACATAAAAAATGAACAGACGGTTTTTAATAGAATTTAATTACTTGATTTTGTTTCAATCTCTGCCCTTAGCTTACCAACAAGATCGTCAACAGGCATAGCTCCGATATCCCCCTCTTTACGGGAACGAACCGCAACTGCTCCTGCCTCTATTTCCTTATCACCGATTACGAGCATATAAGGGATTTTCTCAAGCTGAGCCTGACGTATTTTCCAACCCATTTTTTCAGCTCTCTTATCTATGGATACACGAATGCCCTCAGCCTTAAGCTTTTTGCACACTTCATCGGCATAATCGTTTTGCTTGTCAGATACAGGAATGATCTTCACCTGCTCAGGAGCAAGCCAAAGAGGAAATGCACCTGCAAAATGCTCTATCAAAATTCCAATAAACCTCTCAATCGAACCGAAAGCAACACGGTGTATCATGATAGGACGGTGCTTTTCTCCGTCAGCGCCGTTGTACTCAAGTTCAAATCTTAGCGGCAGCTGGAAGTCAAGCTGGATTGTACCGCACTGCCATGTTCTGCCGATAGAGTCCTGCAAATGGAAGTCGATTTTCGGTCCGTAGAACGCTCCATCACCCTCGTTTACTTCATAATCAAGACCTAAATCATCAAGCGCTCCTCTCAGAGCATCTGTAGCCATTTCCCAATCCTCATCACTTCCCATACTGTCCTCAGGACGTGTAGAAAGCTCAACGTGATAAGTGAACCCAAAGAGATTATATACCTCATCAATAAGTTTCGCTACACCCTTTATCTCATCTCTTATCTGCTCGGGAGTCATAAAGATGTGAGCGTCGTCCTGCGTAAAGCAGCGAACTCTCATGAGGCCGTGAAGCTGACCTGATTTCTCATGTCTGTGAACGATTCCCAGTTCACCTAAACGAAGCGGAAGATCACGGTATGATCTCGGCTCGGACTGATAAACCAAAACTCCTCCCGGACAGTTCATAGGCTTTACCGCATAATCCTTTTCGTCAATTACGGTCGTATACATATTATCCTTGTAATGATCCCAGTGGCCGGAGGTTTCCCAAAGGCTTCTGTTCAAAATTATAGGAGTCGATATTTCATGATAGCCGTTTCTCTCGTGAAGCTCATGCCAGTAGTTTAAAAGTGTGTTTTTAAGTATCATGCCCTTTGGAAGGAAAAACGGAAATCCCGGACCTGCTTCAGTCATCATGAAAAGTCCAAGCTGTTTTCCAAGCTTTCTGTGATCTCTCTTTTTAGCTTCCTCCAAAAGATTCAAATATTCCTCAAGCTGCGATGCTTTAGGAAAAGCAACAGCATAAATACGGGAAAGCATCTTATTCTTTTCGCTTCCCCTCCAGTATGCGCCGGTGCAGGAAGTAAGCTTTATAGCCTTAACAGGAGAAGTTGTCATCAGATGAGGGCCTGCACAAAGGTCGGTAAACTCGCCCTGCTTGTAAAATGAGATAGGTTCTCCCTTGCCTGCGTGTTCCTCACAAAGTTCAACCTTATAAATCTCTCCCTGTTTCTTAAGATACTCTATCGCTTCATCAGGCGAAAGCTCAAATTGCTCCAGCTCAAGACCTTCTTTAACGATCTTTTTCATCTCGGCTTCGATTTTTTCAAGCTCCTCCTCTGTGAAAGGAGTTTCTCTGTCGAAATCATAGTAAAAACCGTTGTCGATGGCAGGACCTATCGCAAGAAGAGTTTCAGGATAAAGTCTTTTTACCGCCTGCGCCATAATGTGGGAGGCTGTATGCCAAAACGTCTTTTTTCCGTCAATATCATCAAATGTCAACACCTCAAACGTACAGTCCGAATCAACCGTAGTTCTCAGATCCCTTACCTCTCCGTTTATTTTAACCGAACAAGCAGACTTATAAAGGCCCATACCTATTCCCTTGACAATTTCCGCAGCGCTCGTCTTGTTTTCAATTTCACGAACACTTCCATCCTTAAGTGTAAGTTTAATCATAGTTTTTTACATCCCTTCTCAATTAAAATATAGCATAAAAATAATAATCAATAAACACTATCGCTCCAACGGCAAAAAGAGCAATGCTCGACAAAAGGCTTATCACATTAAATACTTTTCTTGTTCTCTTTGATAATACACTGTTGCCGTTTTCATCAATGCACATTCCATTATATGCGGAGTTAGACCAATAAACAACGACAAACATTATTATCGCCCAAAGCAGCGCTTCATACATCGTTATAGATGATTTATAAACAGCGGCTATCAAAAATACCGCCATTATTCCAAGCTCAACAAGAGTTGACAGAACAAATGAGATTAAGCTCCCTCTTTTCTTCGCTTTAACCGAAAGCATGGTATTCTCCCTTCTCAATAAAAAAATCCCGATATTCGGCAAAAATATCCAAACATCGGGACGACATTACTCGTGGTTCCACCCAACTTTCCAACGCAGTTTTCAGCGTCGGCTCAACTCACCTTTAACGCAGGCATACGGCGTTTATTAGACGCTCTCCAAAGCGGTACCTAACTTGCTCTTTGACAAACGGAATTTCAGCCATGTCCCGCTCTCTCTTTTTCAAAGGTTTTACAAATAAGGCTTCTTTATCTTAGATTTAAGTTATCTATAAAGCAATTGTAACATTTTCATACAGAATTGTCAAGAGAAATAAAAAATCTCATTCACTTTTAGTTTAAATAGGACAAAAATGTCTTGACACGACAGCGTATTTGAGATATAATAAGTTTGTATATTATGTATTTATGCAATTTTGGCGTATGCAGAACGTCATGTTGTGTCAATAGATATTATCGCTCTTTTTATACATTACTCCCGAGGGTAAATGTTAGAATATATAAATTTAATATTGAGCATAGTGCCTTCGAGGAGAAGTATCTAAAATACTAACTAAGAAGGAGGAAGCTTAAAATCATGGATTGGACACTAACCATTTTATTGTGTGTAGTAGCCCTTGTTCTTGGTGCCGGCATCTCATTTTTCGTTGCGTTTAAAGCCGGTGAGAATCACCGAAAAAAAACAGCAGAGGCGCAGATCGGCTCAGCTGAAGAAGAAGCTAAAAGAATAGTCGAGGACGCTAAGAAAAGTGCAGAAGGCTTAAAAAAGGAAGCTTTGGTAGAGGCTAAGGACGAGATTCATAAAAATCGCCGTGAAGCCGAAAAGGAAATCAAGGAAAGAAGAAACGAAGTTTCACGCCAAGAAAGAAGACTTCAGCAAAAAGAAGAAACGCTGGACAAAAAAGTTTCGAACATCGAAAAAAAAGAAGAACTTTTACAGTCAAAAATCAAAACGGCTGACGAGAAGCTTGAAGAATCGGAACGTATTAAGAGAAGCCAACTTGAAATGCTCGAAAGAATTTCCGAGTTTACTAAGGATCAGGCAAAGGATTATCTGCTTAATCTTCTCGACAGTGAGCTTGTTCACGAGAAAGCCGTTAAGATTCAAAGCTATGAAACACAAATCAAAGAAGAATGTGAGGATAAGGCAAGACAGTATATCTCTCTTGCAATTTCAAGATGTGCGGCAGATCAGGTTTCTGAAACCGCTGTTTCCGTTGTACCTCTCCCTAACGACGAAATGAAGGGAAGAATCATAGGCAGAGAGGGCAGAAACATCCGCACGATAGAAACTCTTACCGGAGTCGATCTTATTATTGATGATACACCGGAAGCTATTACACTTTCCTGTTTTGATCAGGTAAGAAGAGAAATAGCACGGCTCACACTGGAAAAGCTTATTCAGGACGGAAGGATTCATCCGACCAGAATAGAGGAAATGTATGAAAAGTCAAAACGAGAAGTCGAATACAAAATCAAGCAGGAGGGCGAAAGAGCAATTCTTGAAACTAACGTTCACGGCTTGAATAATGAGCTTGTTAAGCTTATCGGAAGACTTCGCTACAGAACAAGCTACAGACAGAATGTACTTACTCACTCGATTGAGGTTGCTCACATTGCCGGAATGATGGCATCAGAGCTTGGGGTTGATGCAAATCTTGCCAGAAGGGCAGGACTATTGCATGATATCGGTAAGGCGCTCAGCTATGAGATTGAAGGATCTCATGTTCAGATAGGCGTTGACGTATGTAAAAAATACAAAGAAAGCGCTGACGTTTTACACGCTATCGAAGCGCATCACGGTGACGTTGAAATCAGAACCGTCGTTGCGGCTCTTGTACAGGCAGCGGACGCTATTTCAGCAGCAAGACCTGCGGCAAGAAGCGAAAACTACGAAAACTACATCAAGCGTTTGCAGAAGCTTGAAGAAATTTGCACGTCATATGACGGCGTTGAAAAATCATATGCTATTCAGGCGGGACGAGAAGTTAGAATTATTATTCAGCCTGATAAGATCAACGATGAGAAGATGGTGCTTGTTGCGAGAGATATCGCTAAGCAAATTGAAGATGAAATGGATTATCCGGGACAGATAAAAGTCAATCTCATCAGAGAGAGCAGAGCGGTTGAATACGCAAAGTAATTTAAAACAGAAAAGCAAAAGGCAAGTGAGGTTAATCGCTTGCCTTTATTTTTGTCTATTCAACAAACAAGCGGACAGCCGATAACGACCGCCCGCTGATATTTTTATTAATTGATAAGAGATTTTTCTGTTTCCTTATCGAATATGTGAATCCTGTTAGGATCAAGAGCAACCTTAATCTTATCCTGCGGTCTTGCAGTTGATCTAGGCGAAACTCTTGCTGTAAGAGGAATTCCCTCACAGTTAATATAAAGATATGTTTCAGCACCCATCATCTCAGTAACCTCAACGGTTGTATCAATAACTCCCGTCTTAGCTGTTGACAAGAACATCTCTTCATCATGAATACATTCAGGGCGAATACCCAAAACAACTTCCTTTCCAACCATAGGCTCTAAAACCTCAGCGTCAGCCTTAGCTTCAGGAACTTCAACAGTATACTTAACGCCTCTTGTTGTCTTGGTATCTTCAGAACCGAACTCAACAACATACTTTCCGTCCTGCTTAAGAAGCTTTGAATCAATAAAGTTCATCTGAGGAGAACCGATGAATCCTGCAACAAACTGATTAACAGGGTTATTGTAAAGATTTGTAGGTGTGTCAATCTGCTGAATGAAGCCGTCCTTCATAACAACGATTCTGTCACCCATTGTCATAGCCTCTGTCTGGTCATGAGTTACATAGATAAATGTTGTACCGAGTTTCTTATGAAGCTTTGAAATCTCTGTTCTCATCTGAGCACGGAGCTTAGCGTCAAGGTTTGAAAGCGGCTCGTCAAGTAAGAATACCTGCGGTTCACGAACGATAGCACGGCCAAGCGCAACCCTCTGTCTTTGTCCTCCTGACAAAGCCTTAGGCTTTCTGTCAAGCAAATGAGCAATGTCAAGAATTCTTGCAGCTTCCTCAACCTTCTTAGCGATCTGATCCTTAGGAACTTTACGGAGCTTAAGTCCGAAAGCCATGTTCTCAAATACTGTCATGTGCGGATAAAGAGCGTAGTTCTGGAAAACCATTGCAATATCTCTGTCCTTAGGGGCGATATCGTTTACGAGTCTTTCACCAATGTAAAGCTCTCCGTCGCTGATTTCCTCAAGTCCCGCAATCATTCTTAATGTTGTCGATTTTCCGCATCCGGAAGGTCCTACCAGAATAATAAACTCTTTATCCTTGATCTGAATGTTGAAATCTGTAACAGCTACAACATTTCCCGGATACTTTTTGTAAATGTTTTTAAGTGTAACACTTGCCATTTATCAAAACCTCCTAATAAAATAATAGAAAATCAATCTACTAAAATTGTTCCACTATTATAATATCAGTTGAGAAGGCAAATTTCAAGTGTAGAATTGACTAAACTTTACAACTGTAAATTATTCATATTAACGAAAGTTTTTCACCAATTTCATATTCTATCCAAAAGTTTATGTGCATCTTTGTGCAAAATCTCTAAACATTCACCAATAGGCAATTTATTGTCAAGCTCAAGCCCTCCAATGCTAACTCGCTTAAGATACACAACTTTATTCCCCACCGAAGCAAACATTCTCTTAACCTGATGAAACTTTCCCTCATGTAAAACCAAATAGCATGATCGGCTGCTTCCATCTATTCTTATAAGCCTTGCGGGCATACATTTTTCATTTCCGTCGATTATTACTCCGTTTTCAAACAGCACATCGGTGCCGTCGTTTATATCGTCCTCAAGCTCAACATAATATTTTTTGTCGACATGGTTTTTCGGAGAAAGCATTTTGTGCGAAAGCTCTCCGTCATCAGTAAGCAGAACAAATCCCTCCGTGTCCTTATCGAGCCTTCCTGCGGGAAAGATCCCCTCCCTGAAAAGCTCTTTCGGTACAAGCTCCAAAACCGTCGGACTATCCCCATCCTTTGTTGAGCATACATAACCCTTCGGTTTATTAAGCATTATGTAAACATGCTCTTTGTATTCAACTCTTTCACCGTCAACCGATACAATATCCCTTTCAGCATCGATCTTCATATCTGCCTTTGACGGCTTTCCGTTTACCGTAATTCTTCCCTTTTTACAAAGAAGCTTTACCTCGCTTCTTGAAATCTCAAAAACCTGATTTGACACAAACCTGTCAAGCCTTAAAATTTTAGACACATCCGCACATCCTTTTACTATCCAGCTTTTTTCAGTCCCTGCATAAATCCGTCAAGCTCGTTGCTCGACACATCTCCTCCTATAAGTTTTCCCTCGAAGGTTATAAGATTGATAAAAACATTTTTCTTATCGCCCGGATAATTTTTTATCTCATAACTATAAATCTCTACATCCTTACCCTTGTATTTTTCGAGATTAAATCCCTGCTCCTTCTGAATTTCGTTATATTCATCATAAACGTCTCCGAATTCGACGGGAATTGTTACTGCCTTGCTGCTTGTATACTCTCCGTCTGTTTCCCAACCCAGATCTTTTATAAAATCCTGTCTTAAAACCTCTGTGTCAAGCGAAATACACTCATCAGAATAAGCATGAGCAACTCCGTATACCACTAAGAATATAAACAAAGCCGCCGCAACAAGAGAAGCAATTACAATTCCGAGCTTTTTAACTTTTATGGTTTTGACTATCATACAAACCCCTCTTTCTCATTGATTTCGTAATTCCAGTATATGCCTTTAATTTAAGGCTTATACCCTTTATCACAAGCGAAACGAGGGTGTAAAAACATTAATCCCCAAACCTTCAGGTTTAGGGATTTAATTACTTTTAGCGAACAAATTCAAAAATTAAATAAATGCCAAAATCCACTGTGCTAAGCTTACGCAGAAGAATATAACAGCTACTGCATATGGAAGCTTGTTATCATCCTTCACCTCACTCTTAAGTGCCATTGCAACAAAGATGATTCCGATCACCTGTGCAAGGAACATAAAGAGAGAGCCAAAACCGATGCTTGCAAGTCCGAACAAGAAGTTAAGTATAACTGCCGGAATTACAGGAATAACATAAAGAGAAGCTATTGAAAGTCCCTTTATAAACGATACCTTCGTCTTTCCTAACACACTGCCGCAAGCCATTGCGAGAGCCGCAATGATAGCCATTGTTGCCGCTGCGATTAAAAGCTCCGAGAAAAAGCTTCCGACAAATCTTAATGCCTTAAATCCAGAAGTATAATATGAATATGCTCCGTTGTAAACGATAGCCGTATTGATCATTCCAAAAATTATTCTTACAATAGCGTAAATAACAGTAATTGTCAAAGACGCTATAACACTTGATTTACCGACATATTTCGGTATAAAATCAGCAGGTGCTTTCAAAACACCCAACGCATCGGTAAAAGTATTTCCCATCTCTTTTCCGAAATCAAAGCTCTGCTTATTTACAGTACTCTGGGTATAAACATACTGTACTTGCGGCTGAGGGTTTTCATTTGATGTAGGCTGAGCCGCAGCCTGCTCTTCAACCGGAGTTTCAGATCCGTTTAAATTCTGAACATTTTCATTTTCATTCATAATACTAATTCCCTTCCTTCAGCCATTCATAAGACTGAATTGTTATTCTACGCTTAGTATATCACATCTTTATTCCATTGGCAATATGTAAATTAATTTTTAACAGTTTTTTCTACATAACTTACAAAAACCGAACTCATGTTATGTGCAATTAAACAATTTTTTATCAGAAGTATTTTTCTCCAATCTGAAATTTATTTTTTGTTGTCGACCTTTTTCGACAATCTATATTTCAAAAGCGTGTTACAATATGTGTCGGTACATTACATGTACAATTTTTCTTGTACCCGAAGAAAAATGCAGACAATCCGCTTTTGTGAAGTAACCTTCGCAGAGGCGGATTGTTGGTTTTAGAGGGAATTCTGCACATTCGATCTTAAAACATATTGACATATTCAGAAATATATGGTACACTTATTGGGTTAGCAATCACTAACTCAACTGCAAGCGGGATATCCGTTTATTTTTTGCGATCAAGTTAGACTTCGCTAACTTACGCTTAGCCAAAATAAGACGATCATTTTAAGTTCACAAAATAACAGGAGGAATAAATATGTTTTTACAAATCAAAAACCTTCAGAAGTTTTACGGTGACGGTGAAAACCGTTTGCAGGTTCTGAAAGGAATCGATGCAGAAATTGAAAAAGGTGAAATCTGCGTGCTGCTCGGGCCATCCGGTTCAGGAAAGTCTACCCTGTTAAATATAATTGGAGGTATTGAAACTGCCGAAGAGGGATATGTTTCCGTAAACGGTGACAAAATAAAGGATATGAATGAGAAGCATCTCACCCTTTACCGCAGAAAGCATTTGGGGTATATTTTCCAGATGTACAATCTTATTCCCAATCTGAATATCAAGGAAAACATCGAGGTCGGAGCATATCTGAGCGATGATCCTCTTGACGTTGACGATATATTAAAAACGCTCGGTCTTTACGAGCATCGCCACAAGCTTCCGAATCAGCTTTCCGGCGGTCAGCAGCAAAGAACTGCAATCGGACGTGCCATTGTCAAAAATCCTGATATACTCCTATGTGACGAGCCGACAGGAGCGCTTGACTATAAAACGTCTAAGGACATATTAAAACTTATTCAGACTGTAAATCAAAAGTACGGCAGCACAGTTATTATGGTAACTCACAACGATGCTATAAAAAATATGGCTAACAGAGTTATAACGCTTCGTGACGGAGCAGTGAGAAAGAACTACATGAACGAAAATATCACTCCTGCCGAAATGCTTGAATGGTAATTAGAGGGAGTAATACATATATGAAAAACCCTTTGATACGGCGCCTGCCGAGAGAACTTAAAGACGACATCGGAAAATATATCGTCATACTTCTTCTTTTAATCCTGTCTATTGGATTTGTATCTGGCTTTTTAGTTGCAGACGGAAGCCTTATAAACTGCTATGACGAAAGCTTTGAGAAATACAACATTGAAAATGGTAATTTTGAAACAATTTCAGAGCTTACCGAAGAACAAATAAAAGCTATAGAAAAGCTTGGCATAAGGCTTTACAACAATAATTATGTCGAAGAGGAAATTTCAAACAATAAAACTGTCAGAATATTTGCAAACAGAAAGGAAGTCAACAAGGTTTGTCTTATGGAGGGAAAACTTCCCGATAAAAAAGACGAAATCGCACTGGACAGAATGTTTGCCGAAAACAACGATATAGCGGTCGGTGACAGCATTAAAATTTCGGGTAATAAAAAGAAGGTAACAGGATATGTTGCGCTTTCGGATTACAGCACATTGTTTTCAGATAATTCAGACACCATGTTTGACTCAGTAAATTTCTCGGTTGCAATTGTGACCAAAGAGGAATTTGAAAGCTACGGCACAACTCATTATCACTATTCATATTCCTGGAAATACCACAACGATCCAAAGGACGACTCTGAGGAAAAGGAAATATCAGATGATCTTCTGGCTGAAATAAACAGCATATCTGCGCTTCAAAACTTTCTTCCGAGATACGCAAACCAGGCAATTACCTTCGCCAGAGAAGATATGGGCGGCGACAAAGCGATGATGATGATGCTTCTTTATATTATAATTGCAATACTGGCATTCGTTTTTGCGGTAACAATTTCAAACACGATCACAAAAGAAGCAAACACTATAGGAACGCTTCGTGCCTCTGGATACAAAAAATCAGAACTTGTACGGTATTATATTGCCATGCCGATGATCATAACCGTTACAGGTGCTCTTATCGGAAACATTTTGGGTTATACTGTATTTAAAGATTTGTGTGCCGCAATGTATTACGGCAGTTATAGTCTTTTGAAGTATGAAACCATTTGGAATGCAGAGGCTTTTATACTTACAACTGTTATTCCGCTTATTATAATGTTTTTGATAACGCTTATTGTGCTTATCAACAAGCTTTCCCTTTCTCCTCTTAAATTTATAAGAAGAGATTTAAAAAGGCATCAGCGTAAAAAAGCTTTCAAGCTAAACACAAAGCTCCGCATTTTCACACGCTTTCGTATAAGAATTATTTTTCAGAACATATCAAACTACATAAC
>OJRD01000734.1_pt1 | contig 16829 bp, 18 predicted proteins | sample 1599051 | NCBI WGS metagenome assembly OJRD01 (sample SAMN03922523, study PRJEB24848) | human gut metagenome | isolation source: stool sample | host: Homo sapiens | place: Germany | collected 2010-02 | reverse complement strand
CTCCGGCAAGCGTAAAACCCTTACTATAGGAGCTTAAACGGTTGCCCCCCCCCCAGCACTACGTGCGTAGCCACATTGGGGCTCTGTTAGAACATTACCAATTGACCAGGCAGCTTGTTTACTAAACTTTTTCATTAATTGCTCCTTTCAATAAATATTATACCTTTTTATTATATCAATTTATTATAAAGATTTCAATATTTTAGTTAAATTATGATAAACTAAAATCAAAGGAGGATTAATATATGAAATTTGTACATGTAATGATTAGAGTAAAAGACATTGACGATTCAATGAGATTTTATACTGAACTTCTTGATTTGAACAGAACAGGAGAAGTAAAACTTGATGATTGCACTTTATACTATTTAAGCGATGAAGACGGTCAAACTCAAATTGAATTGACACACAATGCAGAAACACCCGAAAACGGATATGAAAACGGCAATGCTTTCGGACACCTCGCTTTTGAAACAAAATCTATGGATGAATTTACAAAAAGAATGGAAACAATGGGGTATAAATATCTTTATGAACCTTATTTCATGCCTGAAGTTAATATGCACATTGCATTCTTAAAAGATCCGGATGGAAACGAAATTGAAATTATGGCAAAACAATAAAAAACGGGGATTAACCCCGTTTTTTAATATGTCATCTGCCAGTTATCATTCAAAATTTTTCCAAAACAGCCATGCCATTCTGAACTATTATTTCCGATGCAGGCTCTTGTATAATTTTGTTCTCTTTGTTCTTTTGTAAGAGGTGCAGCTGCATTAGCCCAGTTAAGGTTATTTGCATCCTCAATATCTTCTAATGCCAAATCATCAATAACACCGTTAGTATAAAGATACAATGAAAATGCATCTCTACCATATATATTAGGACCTTTTGACCCATTTATATCAACAACAAATTGTAAAATTTCGTTTTGTCCCATAGCTACTCCTATTGAAGCTCCGCTTGCAAGAACCATACAATTATTTTTACAACTAAATTTTGAGCTTACACCTGAAAGTTTTTTATAGGATGCCGAAAAACAAGGAGTTTGTGTCGTTCCGCAATCCTGTACAACATTAAAATATTTTTTAAAAAACGAACCGTAATCACTGATTGAGGTCAATCCTGCTTCCCTGAGACTGACCGCATTACTGTCGGTTTGATAACGAATTAAGGCCTGATTTAGTTCGTTATAAACCTTATGAAGCTGTGTAACATAAGACTGTCTTTGATAATTCTGCATCAAAGAAGGAACTGTCATCGCAGATACAACTCCGATAATGCCGAGCGTGATTAATACTTCCGCCAAGGTAAACGCACTAAAACGATTATCTGCTAACGTGGCTACGTGAGTAGCACCTCCGGCAAGCGTAAAACCCTTACTATAGGAGCTTAAACGGTTGCCCCCCCCCCAACGTGACTTAATCTTTTCATAACTGCTCCTTATATACTTTAACCGTTTTTATTATAACATATTTAACCCAGTAGTTCAAGACTGTTTAATTTTTCTCTTATTTCATTCATCAAATTCACATCGTCTGTTTGACGTGCATAGTTTTGAGCTTTTGTTAACAGACCTTTGGCTTTTGAAACATTGCTGTATTCAACCATTATATCAGCTGCTTTTGAATAATTTTGAGCAACTTTCAAAGGTGAGTCAGCATCAGTATAATGCTGAACTGCTTTTGAGTATGACTTTAAAGCTTCCTGCGGTTCGCCGAATTTTTCATATGCATTACCGAGACTTGAAGATACAAAACCTTTTATTTTTGAATTGTCGGTTTGTGCTGCCAAATCATCAGCCACAGAGTAATAATCCATAGCTTGATCTTCATACATATCAGTAAAAATATTACCCATTTTAGTCAACGAAGTTGATTGAGCTGCAAAATTATCTTCCTGTCCCGCATAAGATATTGAATTAAAGTAATGGTCCAATGCAGGTTCAATTTGATTTACATCGTCGTAAATCTGTGCCATTGAATAATGTGCTTTTGTTTTAACATTATTATCAGTAGTATTTTGAACAGACTGATTGTAACTTTTCAAAGCTTGAGCATAGTAGTCGTGGTCATCATAAATTCTGCCGACTTCATAGAAAATTTTTGACTTGGTTTCTGTATCACCGACTTCATCTGCACGTTCAAGCGCTTTTTGGAAAGTTGCAATTGCTTTTTCAGGTTCGTTTGCATAAGAAGCCTTTTTAGCCTGAATAAATAATGACTTTAACTCTTTGTCCTGAGGAATTAGAGATATTACCTTAGAATTTGTGTCGATTTCCTGCTGAACAGGTTCTGTTACGGTTTCATTTACAACTGTTTTATTTTCGGTTTTTGCTTCCTGCTGTGTGCTTCCTTCAGGGAATTTTACCAGAAATTGAGGGTTAATATCACCTTCGTTGTAGCTGAAATCAATCTGTTGTAAAAATAATGCATCAACCCAGTTTTCAACAACTTTTGACTCTTTGTTCAGGGTTTTGGAAATATAATTATCAAGAATTGTTGAAGCATTTTTTAAATTTGATTTAACAAGTTTGGTGTTAGGGTTATCTTTTTTAACCTGAGCTTCAATTAGGGTAAGATAGCCGTTAACCTCTTCTTTCAAATCATCCGGAGTACCGATAGCGGCAGCTGTGTTTTTAAAATCTTTTAGAATTTGTGCAATGTTAATAACTGTGCTTCTGCCTGATAAAGTCCTGGTTGGAGCAGCTGCATCAGTATGATTTACTGTTGTTTGAGGGGTATTTTGGGCAGCTCTTGTGTGCACCTGACTTTGAATTTGAGAACGCATTTGACGCCAGTCAACCTGTTCTCCGTTATTTTGAGCACGCAGGTAAGCAGGTGAGTATGACGGTTTGTTTTGTTCTACATATTGAAGACCTTTACTTTTTGCATTCTGATTAGACTGCTCCTCACGCTGTGCAGCAGAAGATGCATTTTTTTCTTCATCTTGTTTTTTCTTAACAAGACTTCTGCCGTCTTTATTTAAATAAGGTCTTTGAAATACACCGTTTAACACAAATTCTACCCTCTGGTACATTTAATATATACCAAAACCTGCTTTTCTTGCTCATACTTTCGTATGATATCTACAATTTTTATTTAAGGTTATTTTCATCGAAGTCAAAACATGCTAATCTTAATTTATGAAAGAAATTTTTCTTTATACTTCCGACAAAATTAAGCTTGCCGTAAATCATTACCAAACAGGGTATGACAGTGTTGTTATACTTGCCCACGGCTGGTTTATGACAAAAGACAGCAAGGCTTTTTCTGAAATGGCTGAAATGTTTTCCGAATATTTTGATGTTATTTCCTTTGATTTTAGGGGACACGGAAAAAGCTCAGGGTTTTATACTTTCACAAGCAGAGAAATAATTGATTTAAAAACTGTTGTCGACTTTGCAAAAAAGCATTACAAAAAAATTTACCTTGCGGGATTTTCTCTTGGAGCCTCTATTGCACTAATCCATTGTGCACAAAACAACGATGTTGATAAAGTTATTGCAGTTTCGCCGCCCTGCGATTTCAATAAAATTGAAAACCGTATGTGGAAAAAAGAAGCATTCATTCCGACTTTGAAAAAATTTGAGCTTAAACGTTGGCTTTCTGTACGCCCGTCAATAATAATCCATAAAAAAATAAAGCCGATTGATATTGTAAAACAAATCAAAATTCCGATTTTGTTTATTGCAGGTAAAAAAGATCCTACAGTATATTGCTGGCATACTCAAAAGCTTTATGAAAACGCAAAGTGTGAAAAACGTTTTGAACTTTTTGAAAACGGCATACACGCAGAAGATTTATTTCTGGATGCTCCAGAAAAGTTTATAAATCTCTGTGTTAACTGGCTGAAATAACCATTTCGCAATTTTTGCAATCAAAGTGAAGCGGATATCTTTTTCCTTTTTCATCAATCAAATAAAGTTTTTTAGGCGACTTGCACATATCAAAAGCGAATTTCAGACAGTGTTTAGTGCGCATTAATTCATAAGGCGCAGAACCGCATTCAGCAGACATCTCACAAACTTTAGAGCCGCATTTTTCATAAAACTCTTTTGCAGAATTGTTATGGATATTTGCTTTGTAATCAAGTTCTTTTTGTGGAAATTCCGTATAATGCAGCGGTTTTTGATATTCCCGCCTGTAATTTTTCAAACGTTCTTCCATAAGTTTTTCAAGCAGTGCTCTCCTCAACTCATTGATTTCGGAAATCGGTATAAAAGGCAGGTCGGAACAAACGCAGACTTTCCTTGTAAAAAAATCGCTTTCGCCTGTTTTTTCCATTTGTCTTATAAATGTTTCCTGCATTTTCTGAGGATTTTTAGGAGTTTCATCAAACTCAACCTGTATCTGTGCTGAATTTTTATTATCGTCAATAGCTGTTATAATTCCGTCACGATAGACAATTTCTGCTCCTATGCGGCGTTTAATCTTTGAATTTGCAAGCGTTTTTTCAAATTGAAAATCATTGTTTCTGTAAATTTCGGTACCGGCTTTAATCCCGTTCATACGGTTAGGAAAAACTCTGTTGTTCTCCGTTTTATTTACAAGACAGCCTTCAAAATGCCCGCCGAGCATAAAGCATAACCCGTCCTGATTATTCAACTGAACTTTTGTTTTTATCTCAAAAAAATCTCTGCCGGCTTTTGTAACGGTTCCGATTTTTTCACCTATTGCTTTGGGCGTATCAAAGTTATAGCATTTACTTCGTTTTTTCAAAAAATATTCCGTAAATCCACGATTAAAGCTCTTGTTTACATCGGGCTCAAAATCCATAAATACCTGACCTGACGAAGATTTTCTCCCGCAGTTGTCAAGCAGTTTTCTGTAATAAGCAACAACATTTCTTACGTAATTCTCGTCTTTCAAACGCCCTTCTATTTTAAAAGATTTCACTCCTGCTTTTGCAAGTTCTTCAATTTGTGCTGATGCATTAAAGTCTTTCAAACTTAAAAGATGCTTATCCTTTGCAATAACATTTCCGTCTTCATCAACAAGCGTATATTTTTTACGGCAAGCCTGAGCGCATTCCCCCCTGTTAGCGGAACGTCCGCCGATATAATGGCTCATATAGCACTGACCGCTGTAACTTACGCATAAAGCTCCATGGATAAATGTTTCCACCTCAATTGCATCTTCATCATCCTTTGCAGAAACAGCAGAACAAATTTCTCTAATTTTTTCGAGTGAAAGCTCTCTTGCAAGAATTACTCTTGAAACACCTATGTTTTTGAAAAATTCGGCTTTTTCCAAAGTCCTTGTGTCACATTGAGTGCTGGCGTGAATTTGTATGGGAGGAAGTTCACCTTTAACAGCAAGTTCCAAAATTCCCATATCCTGAACGATTATTGCATCAACTCCGATTTCATAAAGCTTATTAATAAGCTCTTTTGCCTCAACAAGTTCATCATCTGTCAAAATCGTGTTAATCGTAACGTGAACTTTTACATAAAATCTGTGAGCATAATCAACAATTTCTTTAATATCTTCCAAGGAATTACCTGCTGCCTGACGTGCTCCAAACTTTGGCGAACCTATATAAACAGCATCGGCACCGCTTTCTATTGCAGCTGCGGCTGTATTTTTGTCCTTTGCAGGAGCCAGCAATTCCAACTTTCTTTTAGTAATCATAATATAAATTATAATACAAAAAAAAGGACGTCCTTAAAAGGCGCCCTTTTTTTAAAAAGTTAAATCTTACAGAGGTTTTAAAGAATCTCTGTAAATAGCTTCTACAACATCTCTGCCGTTTCCTGACGGTGCAATGTCTAAAAGCCCTGCAAGAGAAGGGGTTGTGTAAACAAGGTCAACAAGTTTTTCAACATCAGCTTCAGTAAATCCTTCATCTTCAAGTTTTTGAGGAACGTCTACGGATTGAAGCCAGCTTTGAACTTCTTTTGCTGCTTTATCAGCTTCTGAAGCATCCCCTCTTAATCCCGGGGCAATAGGAGCAAGGATATCAGCCAATACATGCGGTCTGTCTTTGTAAATTGTTTTTACAACCGCAGGTAAAAGGATTGCAAGACCCAAACCATGAGATAACTCAGGTTTAACCGCACTCAAAGGGTGTTCCAGAGCGTGTGTATAATGCAATAAACCGTTATCAAAACTTACACCGCCCATCATTGCAGCGTATGCAAGGAAGTAACGAGCTTCTAAATCATCAGGATTTGCAATAGCTTTAGGTAAGTATTTTGCAACAAGTTCAATAACCTGCTTAGCAAGGCTTATTGAATAAGGTGATGCAACCGTTGAAGTTGCAGCTTCTACAACGTGGTTAACAGCATCAATTGAAACGTATCTTGTTTGTTTAGGCGACAATTTAGTCATTAACTGAGGATCATCAATTGCAAACATAGGATAAATACAATCGTATGCAATTGCAGGTTTGAAGTTCTTTTCAAGGTTAGTAACAACCGCAAATCTGTTTGTTTCAGTACCTGTACCGTGAGTTAAGTTAATAGATACGATAGGAGCAGCTTTTTCAGGTGCAAATTCAAAATCGTAAATATTTTCAGCAGTTTTTTCAGGATATTCAAGCAAGATTGCAACTGATTTTCCTGCATCTGTCGGAGAACCGCCGCCGATTGCAATAACAGCTTTAGCACCGAAATCTTTTGCCATTTTGGCAGCTTCGTTTACGTGAACCGTTGTAGGGTTTGGAGTAACCTGATCATAATTAATATAACCGATACCGTTATCTTTCAAAGCTTTTTCAACATAATCCCATGCTCCCGTAGCTTTGTAAGCGTTTCTGCCTGACATAACGATAACCTTATCTATGCCTTTAGTTTTTAAAACACGAGCAATATCATCAATTTTTTTGATAGCTCCGACACCAAAATAAACATTTGTTCTTGTGCGGATTTCAACAACTTGATTAATATCAATATCTTTTTCCCACATGCTAAACTCTCCTTTCAATAAACTTATTCAATGACATTATCAGACAAAAAATTTTTGTTTGCAACAAACAAAATACATTCACTAAATGATTTATTAATACAAAAAAACGATATATTATTAAATTAAAGGGTAAGCCCGACTGCTCAGCTTTCATGGAACAAACTGAAAATTTGTCAGAACATTGAAAGGGGGTGGTAAAGTGGATTTCAGTATAACTGAAAAAGCGTTAGTGCTTATCTTACTGATAATACTAACGCTAAAAACACTATAAGGGGCTTTTAAAGTGCGGACTGCAATCCGCTGGTCGGATTATTCGGGTTGTCGCCGGAGTAACGTCCGGCTCCATCTCACGGGCTGGGTTCGCTATCGCTCACACGGCGCCCTACCGAAAATCCTCCGCCCTTTTCTATATTATAACTCATTTTTTCAAAAATTCAAGAGTTGTTATTTTATTTTTTTAAACTCGATTTCATAACCCAGCACCCCTGCAAGAAACTGAACTTCGTCATATTTCATTGAGTTCCTGTTTAGCTTTTGGGAGATACTATACTGAGTTATACTTTTGCCTGCAATCTGACTTGCCATATCAGCAAGCTGTTTAATTGTTTTATTTTCTTCCAATAACAATTTTCTTAAGTCTTTATTAGCACTCATATATCAATTATATATTTATAAAATTATTATTGACAATTAAAAATTATTCTGTTATTATTTAAATCGTTTTTAATTTAATTATATTATAAATAATTTAAATATATTAAGAAAGGTTAATTATGTGCACCGATAAAGAGAAGTTTGCAATCATAGAATATGAAATGCTTTATATTGAAGCCATAAATAAAGTGCTTTATGACGCAATTATGCATACCGAAATCAGCAACGACGGAGATTATCTCTCATTGCTTGAATTACAAAATAAATCCATTGACAAAGTTACAGAACTTTTTTAAAGTATTCAATCGTTTTTAACAAGCCGTCACGTACATGAACTGTTGGCTCGTAACCCAGTTTTTCTTTTGCCAAAGTCAAATCCGGCTTGCGCTGACAAGGATCATCGGACGGAAGAGGCTTAAAGACTATATTTGATTTTGAACCGGACAACTCTATTATCATTTTTGCAAGCTCAAGAATTGTATACTCACCGTCGTTTCCTACATTCACAGGACCCATAAAGTCCTCTGTGTTCATCAATGTAATCATTCCACGCACCAAATCATCAACATAGCAGAATGAACGGGTTTGAGAACCGTTTCCGTATATTGTTATATCCTCGTTTTTCAAAGCCTGTAAAATAAAGTTTGAAACAACTCTGCCATCGTTTTCAGCCATTCGTGGACCGTATGTGTTGAAAATTCTGATAATTCTTATATCAACATTATGCTGCCTGTGATAATCCATCATCAAGGCTTCTGCTACACGTTTCCCCTCGTCATAACAGCTCCTTAAGCCTATAGGGTTAACGTTGCCCCAGTAATCTTCTCTTTGCGGGTGAACAACAGGATCGCCGTAAACCTCACTTGTAGATGCCTGCAAAATTCTGGCTTTTGTTTCATCAGCCAAATCAAGCATATTTGTAACACCGAGAACGTTGGTTTTAATAGTTTTTATAGCGTTGTACTGATAATGAATAGGGCTTGCAGGACAGGCAAGGTTATAAATCTGATCAACTTCAAGTATGATAGGCTCAATAATATCATGCCTTATGAGCTCAAACTCTTTGTTATCCAAAAGATGTTCTATATTTTTTCTGGAACCCGTAAAAAAGTTATCAAGACAAATTACGTGATTGCCTTGCTCCAAAAGTTTTTCGGATAAGTGTGAACCTATAAAACCGGCTCCGCCTGTAATTAAAATATTTTTCATAAAACCCTCATTCTTGAAATTATTTTATCACAAAAAAAACACCCGCCAAAGACAGGTGTTTTTTATTTCGAAAATAGTATTAATTATTTATCATCTAATGCTGCAACGCCAGGTAATACTTTACCTTCAATAAATTCAAGAGAAGCTCCGCCGCCTGTTGAAACGTGAGTGAAGTCTTCTGCTTTAAAGAATTTTTTAGCTGCAGATACAGAGTCACCGCCGCCGATAACAGAAGTTGCACCGTTTTTAGTAGCTTCAACTACAGCTTCTAACACAGCTTTTGTACCTTCAGCAAATTTAGGATTTTCAAATGCGCCTACAGGACCGTTCATCAAAATTGTTTTAGAATTTTTGATAACGTCTGCAAATGCTTTTCTTGAATCAGGACCTGCATCTACACCTTCAAATCCGTCAGGAATTTCATTGATTGCAACAAACTTGTTTGTTCCGTTTCCTGAGAAATCATCTGCTGCAAGAACGTCAGTAGCCATAATGATTTTAACACCTTTATCAGCTGCTTTCTTTTCAATAGCTTTTGCTACATCCATTTGATCGTCTTCACAAATTGAGTTACCGATTTTACCGCCGTTAGCTTTTACAAATGTATAAGCCATACCGCCGCCGATAATCAAGTTGTCAACTTTATCAATAAGGTTTTCTAAAACACCGATTTTAGAAGAAACTTTAGCACCGCCAACGATTGCAGTGAATGGTCTTTGAGGTTTATCAAGAGCTTCTGACAAGCATCTGATTTCTTTTTCCATTAACAAGCCTGAAACAGCAGGTTTTAAAACTTTAGCCAATTTAGCTGTTGAAGTGTGGTTTCTGTGAGCTGCACCAAATGCATCGTTAACATAGAAATCACCGAGTTTAGCCAATTCATTGGCAAAAGTCATATCATCATCTTTTGCTTCTTCAGCTTTGTAGTAACGGATGTTTTCCAATAATGCAACCTGACCGTCTTTTAAGCTTTCCAATTCTTTATCTGCACCTTCGCCTACAGGTGATTTTACAAATAAAACATCTTCACCCAAAACTTTAGACATATGTTTTGCAACAGGTTCTAAAGAAAATTCAGGGTTCCATTCGCCTTTTGGTCTTCCCAAGTGCGCCATTAATATAATTTTAGCTCCTTTTTCCTGCAAAGCTCTTACTGTAGGAATAATAGCCTGAATTCTTGTATCATCGGTAACGTTTTTGTCTGCATCTAAAGGTACGTTTACGTCAACTCTTACAAGAGCACGTTTACCTTTAACATCACCTAAGTCTTTAATGGATTTTTTCATAATTTTCTCTCCTTTTTAAAATGAAATATTCATTGCAAAATCATCATACAAAAAACATGAAATTAATCCAAGTAACCAATTAAAAATTTTATCTTTCATTTTAATCTTAAATCACTAAAGAAAGGATTTACTTATGAAGAAAAAAATATTTGGAGCACTTATAGTGATAACAGCTTTTGTTGCAGGCTATTCGATAAACAACATTGCTGTTTCAGGTACAAACCCTGATTATAAAGTAGCTATTGTAGATATTCAAAAAATTGTTTCAAATTCTTCTGAAATTAAGGCATTAAAAACTGATCAGGAAAAACAGGTTCAGGCTATGCAGGCAACAATTGACAAGGCAAGAGCAGAAATTTCCAAAGAAAAAGATCCTGCTAAAATTGCACAGCTGGAAGAAAAATACAGAAATGAAATCAACCAGCAAAAGCTTGCACTTGATACATCTTATAACAGTAAATTAACAGCTATAGACAATAAGATTAAAACTGCGGTAGTAGAAAAAGCACGCAGCATGAACTACAATATTGTACTGCCCAAAAACACTGTTTTATATGGCGGAGATGATATAACCGATCAGGTTTCAACAATAATTAAATAGATTTATCAGCCGTTATAATCGGAGAATATTAATCATTATGGAGTTTCCGGTCCTGTAATTTTCTTTCCAAACCTGACGGCTGATTTGTTTTTTTTGTTTGTCAATATTATACAATTCGTTATCAAATAATTGTTTGGATTTAACATTTTCATAGCACGCAGATTTGAACTCATCATTCATAAATTCACACTCGGCAAGAGCATCTTCAAAATCCGCACGTCTTTTTGCCCAATAATTATAAATCTCCTGAGTTGCTTTTGTACCGTCAGGCCAGAACCATTTTATATCTTTGTATTGCGCATCTTCCAAACCCAAAGGACATAAATCATTCCAAACAGGACGTTCCGAAGCCTTAGGCATATTTATGATTTCAGATGCTGACACTGAACTAATACAAAAACCCAAGATCAAAAGAAGATTTATTAAATTTTTTGTTTTAAAAAAATTATACATATAATCCTATTTATTATTATAATGTATTATAAGATTTTTTCAACCTCTACAGGTTATATGCTATAATGGAATTGATGAACGAGAATTTAAAACAAACACTAAAACTGCTTCCGTCGCTTCCCGGATGTTATATTTACTACAACAAAGACGGGGAGATAATTTATGTCGGCAAAGCGAAAATTCTCAAGCGGCGTGTAATGAGCTACTTTAACAGAAAACATGACAGCGTTAAAGTAGAAGTTCTTGTGTCGCAAATCGAACGAATGGAATATATAATAACCAATACAGAAGTTGAGGCTTTAATTCTCGAAAGCCATTTAATTAAAAAACACAAACCCCGTTATAATGTATTATTAAAAGATGACAAAAAATATCCTTACTTTTTGATTACGGATGAGGATTTCCCAAGAATTACAATCGTTCGCAAAAAAAACATGAACCCTGAGAAGGGAAGATATTACGGACCGTACACTGATGTACGTGCAATGCATGCGACACTGGACTTTTTAAAGAAGATTTTTCCCCTGAAACAGTGCAAATCCCCGAAATTCAAAGACCGTCCATGCCTGTATTACCATATTGGAAGATGCATGGCACCTTGTCAAAATCTTGTATCTTCTGAAGAATATAAAAACATTGTGCGGCAGGCAGAATTATTTTTATCGGGAAAACAGTCCGAATTAATGAAACAGCTTAAAGAACAGATGCAGAAATACTCTGAAAGCTTGCAGTTTGAAAAAGCCGCAAAACTCCGTGACAGTTATAATGACTTGCAAAAAACTCTGGAAAAACAAAAAGTTGTTTACGAAAATACCAAATTAAATGAAGATGTAATCTCTCTTATGGCAGATGAGGGAATTTTTGCCATTGTAATTCTTATGATTAGAGAGGGAAGGTTAATTGATAAAAAAGATTTTGTTTACGAAGTCGAAGAAGACGACAGAACAGAATTTTTCGAAACTTTCTTCAAAGAATACTACAGCACATTAAAACTTGAATATCCTGACAAAATTGTTTCAAATGAGCTTGAGGCAATAGGTGAAAAAGATTTATATGAGGAATGGCTTGAAATTCTGGCGCAAAAGAAAATCAAGATCAGTTACGGCAAATCAGCTCAGGGCAAAGAACTCCAAATGCTTGCGGATAAAAATGCGAAAGTTGTTCTGGACAATGCAAAACTTTCAAAAATGTCCAAAATAAGAGATGACTTTAATGAAATCGGCTCGTACCTGGCTGAAAAACTTGAACTGAAAAACTTTCCATACAGAATGGAATGCTATGATATTTCACATATTCAGGGAACTAATACCGTTGCATCAATGGTAACATTCATAAACGGAGTTCCTAAAAAGTCAGAATACAGGAAATTCAAAGTAAAAATGACCGAAGGAAAACCTGACGATTTTCTTTCAATGAAAGAAGTTTTAACCCGCCGATTGAACAGGCTCGGAGAAGAAAAATGGGCTAAACCCGATTTAATTATCATAGATGGAGGAAAAGGCCAGCTTTCAAGTGTAATGCAAATTATTGAAGACTTGGGTGTTTCAGGAATTGACGTAGTCAGCCTTGCAAAAAAACACGAAGAAGTTTTCCTGCCAAAACAATCAAAACCTGTTATTTTACCAAGAAATTCAAGCGCATTATTCCTTTTCCAGAGAATAAGAGATGAAGCTCACAGATTTGCCATTACCTATCACAGAAAACTACGTTCAAAATCAATGATTGAGAAGAAAAACTAATCTTCTTTTACTTTGCCTCTGTTTTTCACTGCATTATTCCAGGTTTCTTGCAGTTGTGTAAGAGTATTAGCTTTATTAAACCATCTTAAAACATAACGTTCGTCCGGTCCCAGTCCGCCGTTTAACTTTTGCCCCGTCCTGATGTCAAATTCAGCATCAGCCATTGCCAAATCCACAATAACATGCGGTGAACTGTTTTTTGAAGGCTCCATAATCAGTTTAAGATTGTTATATCTTTCAACTCTCAGGTTTCCCTGATTGTGAGCATCCGATTGGAGTTCAATTATCAGAGTTTTAAGCTCCCCTGCCAACTCGTTTAACGTCTTTGCCATATCGTTTCATCCTTAATCTTGCTTCAAAGGCTTTTAACTTATGACGAACACCTGAACCCGTTACAGATTCCGCTGCTTCCTGTATTTCAGCCTTTGTAATTTCTAAATTTTCTTCGGTTTTCTTTTCGTTTTTAACCTGCTGGGTAAGAATTTCATTTGATTTTGTAATATATACCCAGTGTTTTCTCAATTCTCCGTTTATATTAGGTCTGTTTGCCCACATTAGAACAAACCTCTCATCCGAACCCATACTGCCATCTAACTTTTCTACGGGATCAATTGCATAACAAACGGCAGATATGTTTACTGAAACCCAAAAGTGAGGAGTTGAAGTCTTTTTAGGATCCATAAAAAATTTTAAATTATTATATTTTTGTTCAACTTTTCCATGCGTGTTATAAGAATCAGTTTGCACGTTAATCAAATACTCTCTTAAACTGTTTTCGAATACACGTATAGATTCAGGCATAACTTAACTCCTAATATATGATTAGTAATTCATCTTTCATCTTAATTGTTTAAACTGTGAATAGGTGCAGGAATTCTGCCGCCTCTGCGAACAAACCCTGTTGAAGATAATGTATTCACAGGCATTATCGGAGCCTTACCCAACAATCCGCCAAATACAACTTCTTCTCCTATTTTCTTTCCCAAAACAGGTATTAATCTAACAGCAGTTGTCTTTTTGTTAATCATACCGATTGCCATTTCATCGGCAATCATACCTGCAATAGTATCAACCGGAGTATCACCCGGTATTGCAATCATATCAAGACCTACAGAACAGACAGACGTCATAGCTTCAAGTTTATCGAAAGTCAAATATCCCTTTTCTGCTGCTTCAATCATTCCTGCATCCTCGGAAACAGGAATAAATGCGCCTGATAAACCGCCTACATGAGAGCTTGCCATAATACCGCCTTTTTTCACGGCATCGTTAAGCATTGCAAGTGCGGCTGTTGTACCGTGTGCACCCGCATGCTCCAAACCCATTGCCTGAAAAATTCCTGCTACACTGTCGCCCTCATCAGGAGTAGGTGCTAATGACAAATCAATTACACCGAAAGGTATTTCAAGTCTTTGTGCCAGTTTTCTTCCTATAAGTTCGCCTGTAGATGTAATTTTATAAGCAATTTGTTTAATCTTATTTGCAAGCTCACTAAGGCTTGCATTCTTATCTAAAGCATCAACAGCTGCCCTGACAACACCCGGACCTGATACTCCGACATTCAACGCACATTCCGGCTCGCCCACACCGCAGAATGCACCTGCCATAAACGGGTTATCCCCTGGTGAATTACAGAAAACTACAAGTTTTGCAGCGCCCAGACAATCATTATCTTTTGTAAGTTCTGCTGTTTTTCTTATTATTTCAGCCATTTTTAAAACAGCATCCATATTTATTCCTGCTTTTGATGAAGCTACATTTATTGAAGAACATAACCTTTCTGTCTGAGCAAGGGCTTCAGGGATACTTTCTATTAAAAGTTTATCACCCTTTGTACACCCTTTTTCAACAAGAGCGGAAAAACCTCCGATAAAATTTACACCTGCATCTTTTGCAGCTTTATCGAGAGTTCTGGCAATTTTTACGTAATCAGGGTTTTTGCAAGACTCCCCGACTAATGAAATCGGAGTCACAGCAATTCTTTTATTGATAATTGGGATTGAATAATCATTCTCTAAATCGTTTGCATATTCAACAAGATTTTTTGCATAACGTGTAATTTTATTATAAATATTTTCACAGACAACATCTACGTCGCTGTCCATACAATCTCTTAAACTTATAGCAAGTGTGACTGTTCTTATGTCAAGATTGTACAGCTTAATCATATTTATGGTTTCTAATATTAAATCTTCGTTTATCATTTTAAAAATTGAACTCCATGAACTAAAACTTCAGTAATATCAAGTTTCTTAACTTTCAAACGCATTTCAACACGCCTGCTCTTGTTGTAATCTTCTTTTCCGTTTGTCATTACGGGTTCTGAAAAACTTTTGCCCTCAACAACAATCATTTTTTTTAATTTGTCATTGTATTCTTTATTAAAATTGGTTTTGAACATATAATCAGCAACAGAGTTGGCTCTTTGCAGGCTCAGTGTCATATTCTTCATATACTGTTCATCAGGATTTTTAATGCCTGCATAAGACTGGCTGTCTGTATGACCTTGTATAATAATGTTTTCGATTTCATTTATCAATTCTTTTTTAGAAAAAATAGTATTAATATAAATTGGAACCAGCTTATCGAGATAAGCTTTTCCTTTATCGGATAGCGTATAGCTGCTCAACTCAAACAATTCCAAATCGGAAATTTTAATATCACCTGTCATAGGATCAACCTGAGCTTCAATATTTGCTTTTTTCAAATTTTCAATAAGCTCTTTATTAACTTCAAGCTGCTGTTTTTTCTGTTCCAAACTCTGTTGTGTAAATCCTGTCATGGCAAGGACAAACAAGGTCATAAAAATGATAGCCAGACCTAAAAGCAAGTCTGCCATAGTAGTCCAAAAGATGTTATTATCACCTTCTTCTTTTTTTCCGCTTCTCATTCTTATTGCCATAACAAGTATCCTCTAAAATAAATCATCTACATCATCTGATTTGGATGCTGCACTTTTGGCAACTTCTTTCATACTTTTGTTGACCTGATTTATACCGAAAATCAAGTTTTCCAGATACGGTACAAGGTTGCTTGCAATACCGGAATTTAATGCAACTTTGAAGTGTTGAGGCATTGCTGTAATCAGATTTGATATTGAATTATTTTGAATTTTAGTTTCTTTTAAAAGTTCAAGTAAGAATTTTTCAGAAGAAATATTATCAAACAGCTTTCCGAATAAATCTTCGCATTTAGACAGTGGATTTTGGCACATTCTTTGGAAAACAATTCTTTCGAACATCAAAAACAGCAGCGAAGAACCTACAGCAATAACTGAAACAAGCGCCGCAGTCTGCATTGAAGACATCAAACCCGCAACTGATGCAATTGTTTTTTCTTGAGATGAAAAGTCAATTTTACCAAATGCAATTGCGATGTTTAAAAACGTGAACAAAGGTCCGAAACCTGTCAGAATAGTCGGTACTGTCTGCAAAAACTTATTATTGAATTTTGAAGTAATTAAAGTATCTTCATTAAAGAAGTATAAAGGATCAACAGTTGTCTGAATATTTTGAACCGTTGAAGAAACTTCTTTGTAGGTTAAATCATTGTTTTGCCCTTTAAGAGCAACGGATTCCGAGAAGACAAGTGTATTTTTGAACTCAAGCCACGAACTTGAAACATAAGGATTGGATGACATCCATTCATCAATCTCTTTAAATCTGAAATTCAAATCTGTTTTTTTAAACCTTGAGATAAACGCAAGGAGTGTTTTCAAATTTTTACCTACAAAGAAATAGTTTTTCAAACAGTAAATAATTGAAAATAAGAATGTAAACAATACAATCAAAATCGGAATATCTGTAAATATATGTACTAAGTTCATAGCCTCTCCATAATTCTATTAATTGAAAGTATAGCATAAGTTTTGGAATATGGCAAAATATAAAGTGAAAGTTGGGGAACTTATAAAAGACTTATCCGCAGGAAAACTCCCGCCATTAAGACGGGAGAAGGAATGAAAGTAAGCGTGCCGTTT
>OJRD01000725.1_pt1 | contig 17022 bp, 9 predicted proteins | sample 1599051 | NCBI WGS metagenome assembly OJRD01 (sample SAMN03922523, study PRJEB24848) | human gut metagenome | isolation source: stool sample | host: Homo sapiens | place: Germany | collected 2010-02 | reverse complement strand
TCGTCGGCAGCGTCAGATGTGTATAAGAGACAGCCTTATCTTTCCGGCGAGCATACGCTTTCAAAGCGTCCTGGAATGTCTGCATCTCGATATGGCTCCGGCTGCGCAGCACATCGCAGATCGTCCGTTCCATATCATATACCGGCACATCGTGACCGAAGGGGGTCTGCGCGGTTGTCAGGCCGACCTCATGCAGCTCCGCCTTGATGGTAAAGACCTGAACGCCCTCGTCCTTGAGCCGGGTCGGATTGTAGCCCGTCTTGACCGTAATGGAATAGGCCAGCGGCTCCCGGTCGGTCAGGTCATGGAAAAACAGCGCGCTCTCATGGGAGAATACAGCCTGCGCACAACGAAGGTGCAGCAGGTACATGGCGTCCGTCCATGCATCTGGCGAAACATAAACGCCATGCGCGGCCTGCTCTACGCCGCGCTGCTTGGCGTAGGCGTAAAACGTGGACTTGGCAATACCGATTTCCAAAACCTGCGCGGTTTTGACGATCCCATTGTTTTGCTGAAAAAGCAGGTCAAGCCGGTCGTAGGCGGTCATGTTATCACTTCCTTTTTGCTAATATTATATCCGAGATTAGCAAGAAAGTAAACAACGATTTTAGAAAAGCAAGCCGAGGCGTTCGCCCCGGCTTGCGCTTTAACTATGGATGAAGTTTTTCATGGCGGTGTTCACGTCTTGCAGCTTGCCAAGCCCCTGCACAGCCAGCAGCGGAAGTCCCATCGGGCTGATCAGGAACGCCAGCACAAGGAGGATAATACCGTTTTTTACGGAGTAGGTAATCATCACGGCGAAAGCCAGCAGGGAGAGCAGTCCGCTTGCCAGCTTGAACACGAAGCCAGAGCAGGACAGCAGCCCCGCGCACAGCCAGACGAACAGGGACAGGATAAGCGATAGCGGCACAAGGATAATTTTCAGAATAGACATTTGACGGCCTCCTTTTCAAAGACGTTATGCTTTTCTAATATCAGAATACCATGACAGCACGCGCTTTGCAACAATGCGGGGCTTTTGTGCGGACAGGGGCGGCGGTCATTCCGCCGCCCCTGCGACTTATTTCAGCGCCGCCAGCGAGGAAACGATTTTCTCTGCCGCCGTCCATATCCGTTCCTGACTTTGCTGAATGTCCTCCAGATCGGCCTCATAGATACGGCCCGTCTCATGGGCGCGGCGGGTGAGCTGGTTGAGGTTGTTGCTGGAATAGCGAAGCAGGGACACCAGCTCCCGCAGCTCCGGAAGATCGAGCTTTACCACATATCCGTCAATCGCCATCTTGCGGAGATACGCCGCCATGTTGGTGGTGCCGAACTGTGCCATCTTCGTTTCAATCATTTCCCGTTCCTGCGGCGTGACGCGGAATTTAAGCTGAATATCCCGTTTGCGCTTTGCCATCGCTCAGCGCTCCGGGGCTTTGGACTTCGCCGAAATTTTCGGCGAAGTTGTTTCAGGCGGCTTTTTCAGCTTATCCCGGACAGAGGTTTTCCGCCGCTCCTGCGCGTAGGCTTTGCGGGTCTGGCTGAGAAACAGATCCACCAGACCGGGATGGCTGTTGACGGCCAGATAGCAGTTGCGGTCAGTACCCCATGCGTCAGGGTTGGCGGGGATGGACATGGCGTTTGCCCAAGCCCTGTTGTCGGGAGAATAGCGCCTGTCCCAGTCCGCTTGACAGACGGTGATGGCAAGGACATGGAACGTGCGGTCATAGCCGAACTGCTGCACCACCTGATCGACCGCCGCTGCATCCAGCCGGTTATCCCGGTAGTGGTCACGGATGGCGGCTTCAATCGCTTCCTTGCAGGCCGTGTTCGCTTGATTGGAAGCGCGGTAGACCGCAAGCTCGTCATGCTCTCTGGCGTAGGCCGCCGGGTGCTTGTAAACGGGGATATTTTTCATCATCGTGCCTCCATTTCTTTTTTGTGGGGCTTTTCCGGTGCGCCATGAACAGGCGGCGCTTTCAGCCTGTCCAGAACGGAAGGCCGCGCCGATTTTGCAATCGCCTGCTCAGGCTGCGGCTGTCCCTTGCCGTCCAGATTCAGCTCCATATCCAGCTCAATCAGCCGCGCAGTCTTCGCGGCCAGCTCCTGCTCCTGCGGGAACGGCTTACCGACCTCGGCCTTTGCCGCCGCCTGCTGGTTATAGAGGTTTTCAAGCTGCTCCTGAACGCTGCGCAGACGCTCCGGCATTTTATCCAGCGCGTTCTCGATGCGGACAAGGTTGCCTCTGGCATCCGAGCCGAGTTCAACGCGATGGGTCATCTGGCCTTTCAGCGTCAGCGTGTACGTTTTCCACATGGAATCAAAAGCAACGGACATGGTAAAGCCGCGATAGCTGCCGATCTGTACCGGGTCTTTGCCCTTGACCTCCTTGCAGGTGTCCAGCAGCGCGGCACCGGCGTTTTCCTTATCGGTGAGCCGGTCGCCGCGAATCTCCATGCCGACAAAGCCCTCTGCCGGGAGCGGATGCGCCGCGAGGGTCTGCATATCCGCCTCCAGCCCACGAACAAAGCCCTTGTGTTCTTCTATCTTTTCCGGGAAGTATTTCAGCAGACTGTCCTCCAAGCGGAATTGCTTGCTGTTGTGGTCTGCCTTCATAATTTTGAGCTTGGACACCTCAATGTCCAAATCCATGCGCTCTTTGATGCGGGGATCACCGGCGCATAGCGCTTTGATCTCCGCAAAGGACAGCGCCGTAGCGTCCACGTCCTCACAGGAGCGAACCGGGGATTTTGAGGTCATGATCTGAGAGATGAATTTCTGCTTGTTCTCAACGGTCTGCCAGAGGTAGGCGTCAAACGTCCCTTCGGTCACATAGCGGCAGACATGAACGAGCTTGTTCTGATTGCCCTGACGCTCGATGCGGCCTTTTCGCTGCGTGAGATCACGGGGACGCCACGGGCAATCCAAATCGTGAAGTGCGACCAAACGATCCTGCACGTTGGTGCCCGCGCCCATCTTGGCCGTGCTGCCCATCAGGACGCGCACTTGACCGCTGCGTACCTTTGCGAACAGTTCCCGCTTTTTGACCTCCGTATTGGCATCGTGGATGAACGCGATCTGTTCCGGGGGCATACCGGCGTCAATGAGCTTTTGGCGCACATCCTCATAGACCGTGAACGGCGTTTCCGCGCTTTCCTCCAATGAAATCGCGCTCTCCAGCGCATGGATTTCCGGGCTGTCCAGCGTACCGGGGGAAGCCTTTGCCGCCCGCTGCGAGGGCGTGGTCTTTGGCGTAGAAATGTCGCAAAACACAAGCTGTGTCAGTTTTTCCTCCTCGCCGTCACGCCAGTATTGGAGAATGTTCGCCACGCACTGATTGACCTTGGTGGTTTCCTCGTCGGGGAGCATGGGATTGATGATGCGCTGGTCAAGCCCCAGCTTGCGTCCGTCCGAGGTGATTTTGAGCATATTGTCCACATCCGGGCTGACCGCACCGCTGTGTACCTTGGACGCTCGTTCCGAGAGGGCTTTCACCATGTCCTGCTGGATCTGCGTGGGTTTGGTGGCGATGGTGTGATACGCAACCTCCGGCGTGGGCAAGTGGAGCTGATCCGCCGTTTTGATGTCGGCGACCTCTTTGAACAGATTCATCAATTCGGGTAAGTTGAAAAACTTTGCAAAGCGCGTCCTTGCCCGGTAGCCGGTGCCCTCCGGGGCAAGCTCCAGCGCGGTGGTGGTTTCACCAAAGCGGCTTGCCCAGCAATCGAAGTGGCCCATACCCATCTCTTGCAGCCGGTCATGCTGCAAATAGCGCTGGATGGTGTAAAGCTCCGTCATGGAGTTGGAAACCGGGGTGCCGGTGGCAAACACCACGCCGCGCCCGCCGGTCAGCTCATCCATGTAGCGGCACTTGGAGAACATATCCGAGGATTTCTGCGCATCGGTGGTGGAAAGCCCTGCCACGTTGCGCATCTTCGTATAGAGGAAAAGATTTTTATAATTGTCCGACTCGTCCACAAACATCCTGTCTACGCCGAGCTGTTCAAAGTAAATCACATCATCCTTGCGGTCGCTGGCTTGCAGCTTTTTCAGCCGCGCCTCCAGCCCCTTTTTCGTGCGCTCCAAGCTCTTGATGGTAAAGCTGTTGCCGCCTGCGAGCTTGGTATCCTGAATGCCATCGGTGATTTCCTCAATCTGCTGGTGAAGGAGCCGTTCCTGCCGCTCCGGGCTGATGGGGATACGCTCAAACTGGCTGTGGCCGATGATAACGGCGTCATAGTCGCCGGTGGCGATACGGGCGCAGAATTTCTTGCGGTTGTGGGTTTCAAAGTCCTTCTTGGTAGTGACAAGGATGTTGGCCGAAGGGTAGAGCCGCAGAAACTCGGACGCCCACTGTTCCGTCAGATGGTTCGGCACGACAAAAATGGATTTCTGGCACAGTCCCAACCTCTTAGATTCCATCGCAGAGGCTACCATTTCAAAGGTTTTTCCCGCGCCAACTTCGTGTGCCAGCAGCGTATTCCCGCCGTACAGCACATGGGCGATGGCGTTTTTCTGATGCTCCCGGAGGATAATTTCAGGGTTCATCCCAGAGAAAACGATGTGGCTGCCGTCGTACTCACGAGGGCGAGTGCTGTTCATTTCCTCGTTGTACTGCCGTACTAGCGTTTCGCGACGCTCCGGGTCTTTCCAAATCCAGTCCTTGAACGCATCCCGGATAAGCTGCTGCTTCTGCGCGGCAAGGGTGGTTTCCTTGGCGTTGAGGACACGGCGCTCCCGTCCGTCTGCATCCTCAATGGTATCGTAGATACGAATGTCGCGGAGGTTCAGCGCATCCTCCAGCAGCCGGTAGGCGCTGGCGCGGTCTGTGCCGTAGGTGGTGAATGCCGCCACGTCGTTGTAGCGCACCATGCTCTTGCGGGAAACCTGCCATTCTGCGGTGTACGGGACATAGCTGATCTCGATCTGTCCGCGCAGATAGCGAGGCGTTTCAAAGGTTTCATACATGAATTGCTCGATGTACTTCTTGTCAAGCCACGTCGCGCCCAGCCGCACCTCAATCTCGCTGGCTTCAAGGTCTTTCGGCTGTGCGGCAATCAGGGCATCCACATTTCCGGCAAAGAACGGGTCGCGCGCTGCCACACGCTGCGCGGTGCGAAGCTTCTGCCGAACGTTGCCGGAGAGATATTCGTCCGCCGTCTGCCAGCCCTTTGCCCAATGCTCGCCGCCGTCCTGCAAGTCAAATGGGCCACTGTTGGGTTCCTTGTAAATGACGCCCTTCAAATCCTCAACGATCTGTGGAATCTTTTCGCTGCTGCCCATGAGGGAGGCCATAAAGTCGAGATCGACGCAGGCTTTTTCTCCGATGCAGACAGCAAGGGCTTCGCTGGCGGTATCCACAGAATCTACGCTGCGCTGCTGCTTGATGGTGCGCTTGTGGAACATATCCGCCTTGCGCTCCAGCTTTCCGTCGTCATCCAGCACTTCCAGCGAACACAGGAGGTAGTAAGAGGAATCATCCGAGAACGCAAGACGGTTCACACGGTCATTGATCAGGCCGTGTTTTGCGGAGAACGCATCATAGAGGCGGTTTAGCTTGGCCTGCGCTTCCTGAATCTGTCTTTCTGCGCTGTACTCGTCCATTTGCAGGGCAATCAGCTCATTCACGCAATCCCGCAGCGCGACCATGCCCTTGACACGCTCGGCGGCGGTGGCGTTCAGCTCCGGTTTGACCATGCGGCTGTTTTCCCGGTAGTACACCTCGCCGTCCACCACGGTGTAGGAGTAGTTTTTCACATTGGGGTCTGCGGGGATGGACGTGTCGATCTGTTCGCCCTCGCCCAGTTCTGGCAGTTCCGCCTCCTGATAGGTGCCGCGAATGTTTTTCACGGCATCATGGAGCTGATCTGCAAGCTCCAGCCCCTCAATGGGGACAACGGTGAAATCCTGCTTGCCGTATTGGGTGCTTTCGGAGGTCTGCCTGCCTAAAATCATCTCCGGGTGGTCAACAAAATAGCGGTTGATGGCAAAGCCATCCTCGTTCTGGCCGAGGTGTACCCAATCCGGTTCGATCTCAATGGGACGGTCACGCTTTTGGAGAAAGAGAATGTCCGAAACCACATCCGTACCGGCGTTGGCGCGGAACGCATTGTTGGGCAGACGAATGGCACCCAGCAGCTCCGCCCGCTGCGCGATGTACCTGCGGACTTCGGGCGATTGCTTGTCCATCGTGTAGCGGGAGGTCACAAATGCGATCACGCCGCCCGGACGCACTTGGTCGAGGGTTTTGGCAAAGAAGTAGTCGTGAATGGAAAAACCGAGCTTGTTATAAGCCCGGTCATCTACCTGATATTGTCCGAACGGGACGTTGCCCACAGCGAGGTCATAGAAGTCTTTTCTGTCCGTTGTTTCAAAGCCCGCGATGGTAATGTCCGCCTTGGGATAAAGCTGCTTGGCAATACGTCCGGTGATGCTGTCCAGCTCCACGCCGTAGAGCTTGCTGCCCTGCATCTGCTCCGGCAGCAGGCCAAAGAAGTTGCCGACGCCCATAGACGGCTCCAGAATGTTACCGCTCTGGAAGCCCATATTGCCGACCGCTTCATAGATCGCCTTGATGACGGTAGGGCTGGTGTAGTGGGCGTTCAGCGTGGACGCACGGGCGGCAGCGTATTCCTCCGGGGAAAGTGTGGCGTACAGCTCTGCAAACTCGTCCGACCAGTTTGGTTTATTTTCATCGAACGCATCAGCCAAACCGCCCCAGCCCACATAGCGGGAGAGGATTTCCTGCTGCTCCGGGCTGGCCTGTAAGCCCTCAAACTCCAGCTCTTGCAGGAGGTGGATCGCCGCCATATTTGCCCGAAACTTTGCTTTTGCGCCGCCGACGCCGAGGGCATCATCGGTGATGTGGAAATTCTGCGCGTCGCGGTGGCTTGCCGCCTTAAAGTCAGCGTAAGCGGCCTGCTCCGCAGCGGCAACGCTGTGAAAGTCATGCCACTCGCCGTCAATGGGGATGGATACCGCAGGACGGTGTGCGGGAGGCTCGTCGATCTCGGTCTGAGAGATGGCATCATCAAAATCAGGCACGAACTCGCCCATTTCCGAATGCGCCGCTCGACCTTCATGCTCCAGAATCAGCCTTTCCTCCTCGCTCATAGCGGGAGGTTCAGACTCGGCGGGTGCCGCAGCGGGTAGGTCATGCTCCGGCTCGTCAAAGCGCAGGGTGCGAATCTCTACATCATAGGGGAGGTTGTTTTTGTCACCGGGATATACCGCCACGGTTTCCTCGGTGTAGGCGGGTGCCTGTTCCGGCTGCGGATACCGCTCCATGAGCCGCGCGAAGCTCTCCCTGTTCTCAGCACGGGAGATGGGATAGAAAAGCGACGGATCGCGGAGAGAAATATCAAAAAGCCCGATGCGCTCAATAATGAACGGCTTGCCGTCCTCCAAATATACCGTATCGCCTACGGAATACGGGAACTGTTCTCTCTGCGGGACAGGAGCTGTTTCGGGAACGTCTGTAACTGCTTCCTCTGGCTCATGCCAGCGGCATTGCTCCACATCCTCATCCGAAACATGAATGAGATCGCTGAAATCGAGGTTTTCCAGCTCGTTGGTAATAATCTCTTGCAAAGAGCCGTACTGCCGGGTTTCCAGATGCTCGTCATCCAGATAGCGCTCCAGCCGGTAATTCACAAGGTCAATGTTCACCTGAATGGGGATCTCGTCATCGGTGACGGTGGTGTAAGCGACGCCAATCTTCGCCGGGTCGCTAAAATCTGCCTCGGAGCCGTACTCGCTCTGGCAGAAGTCGGAGATCAGCCCCTTTGCACGCTCTAACAGTGCCTGCTCCGCAACACGCTCCGTATCCCGCATCACACGCTGGATAAATGGATCGCTGTTCAGCTTTTCGGGGGCAACCACTTTGCCGCCCACAATGCCGCGCTCGGCAAGAGCTTCCTGAATGGCAACGGGGTCAATATCATCGAAATTGTCGCGTTCCTGCTCCGTGAAGAAGTTGTCCTCGCGGATAAGCTGCGCGATACGCCGCTGCACCTTCGGCCACGTCAGTTCGGCGGTTTCCGGGCTTCCAGCGCGGACGATAAAGAGATTGTTGCCCTCCTTGCCGCCGTACTCGTGAGCAAGCCATGCAGCAGTTCCTTTTTCACGTCCGTGCTGCTGCATATACCGCACTACGGAGTGCTTGCTCTCGATATTTCCGTTCCATGCACGAAGGGCATCGTCTATATCGTCCTGCGAGAGCGGTCGCAGCAGATTGTGAAGTCGCTCATAGGTTCCCTCAAAAACCTCCTGATGCAAGTGGTTGCGGAATTCTGGAACATCCGAAAATAGCCGGATAAGCTCCATATCTTTTGAATTGAGAACGGCGCGGCGCACGGCTGCATTACACTCGATCTCCGCATTTTCCCGGTCGGAGTGGCCGCAGGCGTTGCGATAGGCCGTATCCTCCGAAACCGCTGCCATCACCACCGGCCTGTAATGCTCCAAACGATCCTGCACCGTGGGCTGCGGCGCATCGGCGGTAGGATCGCGGAAAACCCTTGTCCCATCTGCACCGAACTCCGCTTCTTGTGCGTTGATGGCGGCTTCGGCCTCATGGTCAACGGAGCGCAGGGTGTAGGTGTGCCGCTCCGGGCTGTTTTCGCCCTTTGTGGAAATGGTCACGTCGTACTTACCTCGTAAACTTTCCACATATTCTTCCAGCCGATCCGCCGGAACGCCGCACATCTCCACGCGGCCAGCGCCGGGGATATTGCGGGTGGTCAGGTTCACATCCAGCAGCTCCGCCGCCTGTTTAGCGTCCTCGCCATACATCTCAAAGAAATCCCCCACCTGAAACAGCACGATGTTGTCCGGGTGGGATTCCTTGATGGCGTTATAGCTGTCGTAGGCGGTGTTTCGCACCACATCCTGTGCCTGCGCCTTATCATAAAGCGCCTGTTCGTCTGGTGTAAAATAGCGGTTCATCCGAATCAGCTCAGAGATACGCGAAGCGACCTTGTTCCAATTCATTTGAACATCTGCACAGCCTGCTTTTTTCAGCGTGATGCCTTTGCTGCTGTGATCCTCGTAGCTGCCGCTTTCTCTGGATACGGCATGGGTATGCCCGCCGATGCCGTACTCCTTTTTCAGAAAATCGGCATTCTCCTTGGGGGTGTGCGAAGTCTGGAAAAACGCATAGATGCGGGTCTTTCCACCCTCAAAACTGCTCCCGTTTGCAAGAGAAGCCGAAATTTCATCTTCGGTGATAAACCTGCCGGTTGCTGGAACAGCCTCCATATCGGAGCGGAATTCCTTTCGTGGAAGGGACAGATCTTCCAAACGTGTGAGAAGTGCCTGCGGCCGGTGGTAATGGAAGCGCAGCAGCGCACGGTTTTCGCGGTAGGCGTCCATGAATACCTTGTATTCCGACAGGAGCCTTTCCCGGAACGCCGGATTCAGCAGATCGTCCGTCAGACGCTCCGTTTCCTCTGGAAAGCTGGTGCTATGGGTATTGCCCAAGCAGGACAGATACCCCGGCGACTTTGCTTTATCCGCGAAATCGTGATAAAGGTTCCAGACATCCACAGCAATACCCAGCCGCTCATAGCGCGGGGCTTCCGTGACCTCAAGATTGGTAGCAAATGTGCCGCCGTCCAGAAGTTCCTCAATGCGCTCCGCCGCATCTGCCCAACTAATGACCTGTGCAGAACGGAGGTACCGTGCAGCATCACCCTTTGCAATATGGATACCTTCGTCCCCGTACCATGCGGAAAACCTGCCGTTATCCGTAATCAGGCCGTTGCCGCCGTGGTAAAGAGCTTTCAGAAATGCCGCGCGATCCTCTAAAGGCTTTTGCTTGGAGAATTCCGCAGCAATTTTCATCCGCGCTGCATCCGCATTACCGCCCGCGCGCAGGATGTGGTCAATATCATCCTGAGAAATGAACATAGAAAAAGCGGAGGGTGTTACACTCTCCGCTTCTGCGATGGATTGAATTTGTTCTGCCTCTGAGGGGAAGAAGGACATCTGCGCCCCAGCAGGGGCATCGAACATATTTAGCTGAACACCAGTTCCGTGAGGATCGTTTCCTCGGCCTGCGCTTTCAGCGTGTTCATCAGCCCCGCCCACTTCATCGGGTCGCTGGCTTTCAGCGCTTCCGTCACGCCCGCTGACTTCATCAGCTCCGGCATCATCTGTTCCAGTCGGTTGTTCGCTGCCTCGTCGATCTCCCGCAGATGGGGGTACAGCCTCTCGGACAGCAGCAGGCTGTTCCACAGCACCGGACGATGCTCCTTCAAGTAATCCTTCCGCATCCTGCCGTACTTGCCCAGCGGGGCTTGCGGCTGCTCGGTCAGGCTCAGATCGGGGATCAGATAATCCCCGCTGCGGGTGTAGGTCAGTTCGTTCATGCCTTTCGCTCCTTTCCGCGAGTTTCTCGCGCTCATAATTCTTGATGGTGACTTCGATCTGCCGCAGCACCAGCTCGCTGGACTGGCTGATGGCCGTTCCAAGAGCGGCGACGGTCTGAGGGGTGTTGAAATCAAAGACGTTCAGAAAATCCTCATGCTCGAAGTAATCTCCCGGCTGCATCCCGCAGCGGGACAGCAGCGCATAGGTGGTGCTGACAACGGCGGCGTTCCGAAAAGCGGCTCCGATGTTGAACTCATCATAGTCCTCCAAAAAGGAACCGTCAACGATGCCGACAATATCGCGCCGATTGTCGTGCCAGTATTCATCTACAAGCTGCGCCGATACACGCTCCAACTGATCGGCAAGACCGTTTTCACCGGAAATGGCGAAGCGCTGCTCCAGCGCCGCAGATACCACCTCACGATGCTCCTGCCGGTATTCCCAAAGATAAGGGCGGCGAGAGTTCTCGCCGCCGCTGGTGTCGGAAACATCAAATACATATCGGAGTTTGGGTTGGTCGCTGCTGGTATCCACAAGGGCGATGCCCTTGCTGCCTCGCCGCACATAGCGGCGCATCTGCTTATTCCAAAGGTCGTATTCCGCGCAGGCCGTGGCTTCCGGGCGCTGGGCGAAAATCATGAGCTGTTCATTGTAGGGGTACTTATACAGCCTTGCGGCGGTGGTCAGAAATGCCGTCCACTTCTGGTAGCTGCCCGTGATCTGCTCCGCCGTGCGGTCTGCCATCTGCGCATAGAATTGCATTTTGTTCACTATTTTCACTTCCTTTTGAAAGCAAAAGGTGCAACCATTTCTGGTTGCACCTTTGCAAGTATTGAAATTTTATGTGTTTGAAGTATAAAAATCAAGGTACTGATGCTGTGTTTCACAATATTTGATGTAGCTTATCAACATGGTCAGGCATTCAATTCTGTCCATTCTGACATCGGTGGGATGGGCAAGTTCATTTCTGGTTAACCTAAGAAATGTTGCATAGACTGTCTTTGCAGGAACATCAAGCTGTGGGGATAACGATTTGAGTGCTGGATACTTGCAATTGCCTGATCCATCCTTTTGCTTCAGGACTTCTTTTAGAATTTTATCGTATTCAGCATATTTCCTTGATATTTGTGTTAATCCTGACAAAGCTGTTGAAAACTGCGTAGATAGCGTCTGCTCATTCTTGGCAAGAAATGCGTCCATAGCGTCAATGAGCTTACCCGCCAGATATTCACCAGCTAACCCAAGCATAATGATTGAGGCTTCCAATGCGCCAGCATTAAAGCAACGGAGACTTTGCGCAACATAGAACTTTTCCCATTCGTCTACGGAAACAATAGCTGATAGCCTCCGCAAATAACCGTCCGGATCATAGGGGAGGACATCCTTATGTTGTAAACATTCAAGTCCATATTTTGTCACATGAAAGTACGGCCAATCATCGCCATAGCTCCGTGTTGCTCCTGGCGACAGTACATTTTGGAACATTAGTGAGTGTACTTCCTCAGTAAATATATCTAACTCATCGTAGTCAAAGTTGGTGTTGCTTTTGTAGTATAACATTCCACCGGGTACTCCCCAAGCAGTAGGAGAGAATTCCACAACCTTATCCGTAAGTCCGCGTTTAACCGCCAAGAATTCCACAATGGCTCGGAGATTAGACACACACCCCTTATAACCGTACATTTTGAATGTCATTTCATGTGGGGTATTTGCGGGATCTTCTTCGGCTAACGCATCGAGTATAAGATTGCGCATTTCAAGGCTGCTCATTACTTGACCATCTTTTGGCATTGCGGTTCCCTCCTTTTGTAATACAAGGTAGGACTATAATACCATAACAGCTAAAAGTCTTCAATTGGTATATGAGGCTTAGAAATCGGGGAACAGGTCGAGCGTGTCGTATTCCGCGTCGCTCATCCTGCGCAGCTTTGCGGCGGCGCTGTCCGTCAGATCCCGCAGTTCCGTTTCATCGGCGGCGAGGTAGCCGCGCATTTCCTCCAGCGCGGCAATCAAGCCCGTGCGGGTGCCGGTGTTGTAGAGGCTCATAAGCTGGCGTTCTTCAAAAGTGATGTTCATATCAAAGCTCCTTTTCCGCGCTCTTTTTGGGCGCTGTTTTGTGTGGACGTTCTTGGGCAGGTTGGCTTTTGAGCTGCTCCAGCACAGACTTTTTCTTTTCCCGGTGTGCCGCCTCTGCCAAATCCATCAGGGAGATGGACATACCGGCCTTGACCTGTGCCTCAAGATCGGCAACGGTAGGCTGTCTGGAGCCGTTGTTGATAATGCCGTCGATCATGCCGTAATCATCTTCCATCGACATCTCGGCGGCTTTCAGGTAATTCTCCGGCTTCTGAAAAGCAGGTAATTCTCTAAAACCAACGCTGTCGCAGTAGTGATAGGATACCTTGCCGTCCTGTTTCAGCGCAACGATGTCGCTGACGGAGAGGCTGTGTCCCACAAAATCGCCGGGGCGCTCGTCGTTGAAAATATAGTAGAAGTTTTCAAGGATTCTGCCGGTATCATCGTCCGGGTACACCTCGCGGGTGTAGATGGCTTCGTAGTTGGCAGGGTCAGGCGGTGCGGCCAGACTGCCGAGGCTGGCAAAACGCAGCTCGACCGGCGCATCCCGGCGCAGTTGGTAGATCGCCATAGCATCGGTGGGACTGTTCAAAAAGCGCTGCTCCACATCGCGGGGCGGGATATGGCCTTTGACCGCATCCCAATCCGGTCTTGTGATCCCGAACATTCCGTCGTGCTTGATGATGTCCTCGGCCTCAAAGACCATTTCCTCGGTGTTGCCGGGATGGAGCATATAAACCGTGATGTCATGTTCCAGCAGTTCCACCGCCCGATCCTTGGAAAGCGGGAGCATATCGCTATCCAGATACCCATAGCTGCGCATATCGTCCACCGTCAGCGTGGGGTCAGGCATCGGGGTGGCCTGCTCCAGCTCCGGGAGCATATTATCTGCCGCATCGGTGGGAACAGCGACTGCGCCGGTGATCTGTTCCCCAGCACCGAGGGGCAGCTCGTTTGCCTCCTGCAAGTCTTTCAGTAGTTCCAGCGGCGCAAGGCGGATTGGCGCGGCATTGCCAATATTGTGGAGTTTGCAAACCTCAAGCGCCGCTGTGGACAGTTGCTGTTCGGTGCCGTCGAGTACGCCGCCATCCAGCACTTTTGCGGAACCGGCGTCATAGATGGTGTAATCAATGCCTGTGTCGCTGCGCTGAACGTGAATGTATTTGTCGTTGTCCACCATGTAGAGCTTTTCCGCCTCTTGCGCTTCCACACTTGGCTGCTCCGTAGCGGCCAAGTTCTCCCGATCTATGCCGCGCTCCTTGCAAATCTCCGCAAAATGCCGGTCGATGTCCGTAATCAGTTCGGAGGCCGTCTTGTTGATGGTTTCCAGACTGGCGCGAAGTTCTTTCAGCTCCTTGCCCTTTGACCATGTGGCGATATAGCCGAAGCTGTTTTCTCCCGTTTCAATGCCGTAATACTGGCAGACCGCATAGGAGATGCTTTCGGCCTCGACCTCCTCGGTGTTACGGCTCTTTTCGCCGGGGAGAAGGATCGTCTCACCATCGTCCGCAAGCTCCGTCATGTGTTCATAGTCGTGGAGCTTGGCGTGTGCAATCTCATGGACGGCGGCACATACCGTCTGCACCTCGCTCATACCGGCGCGGATGGTGATGCTCTGCTCCTTGGCACTGAAAAAGCCATCTGTGTCATGCGCAACGGGCTTTATCTCCATCGGAACGGGAGAAGCGCGGCGCAGCGCCTCCATGAAAACCTCATACTGCTGCACATTGCCGCTCAGATCGGCGGCAAGCTGGGGCAAGGGCTTTCCCGCAGTCTGCGACACATCAAAGACGGATACCACCTTGAACATAGGGATACGGATTTCCTTTTCCTCAATGATAGCCTTGCCGTCCGCATCCAGCATCGGCGCATTGGTTTCCGGGTCGGTCTTGATTTCCTCGACCTTTTTCTTATAGGGAGTGGGAGCGATGATGCGAATGCCTTTTTCGCCGTTCAGGACGTTCCTGCCGAACTGATCGCGCCACTTGTTGAAGCCCGCCACATGGGTGGCATCGGGGCGCTGCATATAGATGAGCATGGTGTTGTTGACCGAGTAGCGGTGAAAGCGGCTCATGGTGGCAAGGTACTTCCGGTACTTATCGCTCTCGAACAGCTCCTTGATGCCGTTTTCGATGCTGTCAACGATCTCCCGCATCCGGTCTTTGTTGGTTTGCTTTTCAGCCATGATGATCTCCTTTCAAAAAAATAGCGCCCCTGCGCAGAAGAAAACACATCCTGCACAGGGGCAATTCTCCGCAGATAGAGGCCGTTTTTGCGCTTGCGGATAGAATGACTCAGCCCCTTGTGATTTCGCATGGAAAAAGCCTTGCAGCACGGGGCTTTCACGCCCTCTATCTGCGGAGGTTCCAGTATTGTTCACGCTTCCGTTTAGCATCCTGCTTTCGGCGTTCCTGCTTGGCGCAGGCAGGGCAATACTTGGCGCGGTTGGAGGAAGAATAGACCGGCTTTCCGCAGACGGCGCAGCGCTTTCCCGGCCTTTCCCGCATCACGTCGGCCAGCAGCTCATGGTCGGCGGGAAGCACCGCGTTTCGGAACCAGTTGCACAGCAGCGAGTAGGAAATACCCTGTACGCAGACGCAAGGCTCTCCATCATCCAGAGCGAGGCAGTTGCCGTGATCGTAATTACAGCAGAGCTTCCGAATGAGCTTCTTGGCACGGCGGAGCTGCTTGTGATCCATACGCGGCGCATCAGCCATTGTCGAACACCAGCTTATAGCCCGTGCGCTGCCCATCGTCCTCCAGAAGAACAACGGCATCATAGGTTTTTCCCGTCTTTTCCGAGTAGCAGCCTTTCAGCGGGACGCGACCATTTTTCAAAAGCGCGGCGGCAAGGGATTTTGTCAGCACCTTTTTCTTGGCGGTGATGAATCGGCTGTTTTTCCAGAGAACAAAGGAACAGGCGCGGTTCTCACAGAAAAAGCCCTTTTGAGATTCCGTTACCTCGGCTCCGCAGCGGGGACACTTGCCGACTACCTCACGCCCGGAGGGAAACAGGACTTCCGCACCGGGAATGGGTTTGTAGGTCTGCACCAGCTCATTCAGCATAGCGGCGATCCCGTCCATGAAGCTGTCCGGGGCGATTTCGCCGCGCTCGATCTCTTTCAGGCGGTGTTCCCATTCGGCGGTGAGCTGCGGCGACTGGAGCTGTTCGGGCAGAACGGTGATAAGCGCCGTGCCGGTGGAGGTGGGCAGCAGATTTGTGATCTTCTTGGATTTCCTGCGCTCCACAAAGCCGGAGGATACCAGCTTTTCAATGATACCGGAACGGGTCGCCGGGGTGCCAATGCCCTTGCGCTCGGCATCATCGGGCATATCCTCCTTGCCCGCGTTTTCCATCGCGGCCAGCAGCGTATCCTCGGTTTCCTGCCGCAGCCGGGGCTTTATCGGTCTTTTGGTGTGGTTCTTCCCATTCCCGCCTGGGAATTGCTCGTAGGGGATGGAGAAGTCCTGCGCCAGCATAAGGGCGGCTTTCTTGCTGCCGGTGCCGTGGAGCCGGGAAGCAAAGTCAATCACATCCCCGGTAGCCCCGCAGCCGAAACAATAGAAGCGGCGGTCAAGTTTCATGCTTGGGTTTTTATCGTTGTGGAACGGGCAGACGCACATCCCGTTCCGGTTCACCCGGATTCCGTAATGCTCCGCAGCCTGCCGGGTGGTAACAGACTGTTTCACGGCTTCAAATACGTTCAATAAGCATTTCCTCCTGAAAAAGAAAAAGGCACCTGACATTCTCGGAGTGAAAATGGCAAGTGTCTGATTAAAGTTCCATATCCTGTTGTTTCTTCGGTGCGGGGCATTTCTGTGCTTCCCGCTGTTTCTGCGCTTCGACTTTCCATTCCAGCGATTGCGTGAGGGACGGCTTTTTCCCCGGCTCTGCGGTTGCCCTGCGCTGTTCGGGCGGCAAGACCTGATTGAGCCAGTGGCGCACATCCCGCAGCACCTTTACCTCTGCCTGAACCGTTTCCAGCTCGGCGGTCTGCTCCGTCACGGCTTCGGAAAGCTGCCGCCGCTCTGTTTTCAGTTCATTCCGGCAATAGGTTGTCCCGTCAAGGTTCGCTTTGAGGTAGCGGACAGCGGCGTTGTATGCGTCCAGTTCCTCCCGGTGGGCGGCGGCAAATTTCTCCTTTTTCCCTTTCCAGCGGATGGCGGCGTACTCGGCATGAACCGGCTTGGTGGCTTCGTAGCTGTCAATGTGGGAGAGCATGGTGTCGATGGCTTTTATCCGCTTCTCCGATTTCTTCACGCTGCCCCGGATGGAAAGCACCCTTGCGCTGATTTCGTCCAGATGGGCGTCAAGGCTCTCCACGGTAGAGATTTCCTGCTCCTGCAAAAATTTCATGGCTTCCTGCACCTTGTTAAAATCTCCGACAGTGCCTTTGAGCTGCCCCTTTGCCGTCCAGCCGGAGCGTTCTCCGCTGCGCTGTTCCAGATAGCGGGAAAGCAGCTCCGGGATGGTCGGCTCCTTCGCCTGTTCCAACGCTTCCATGAGCGCCGCCTTTTTCTCTTTCAGGTCAGACAGACAGCCCTTTAAGCTGCGTACCATCTGCCGGATAGACTGCATGAGGGAATTGGCGG
>OJRD01000723.1_pt1 | contig 17033 bp, 20 predicted proteins | sample 1599051 | NCBI WGS metagenome assembly OJRD01 (sample SAMN03922523, study PRJEB24848) | human gut metagenome | isolation source: stool sample | host: Homo sapiens | place: Germany | collected 2010-02 | reverse complement strand
TTCTACCTCCTGTTTTCAATCATTATTTATGATTTTCCTATATTTGTCAAGTGTTATGCAATAGCTCCGTGCGAAGCATCCTGTACATTTTGGGAATATTTATATAAATATCCTGACTTAACTTTAGGCTCAAAAGGTTTAAGATTTTTACGGCGTTCTTCTAATATTTTTTCATTAACAAGAAGTTCAATTGAACGATTTGTAATATCAATTTTGATTTTATCGCCATTTTCGATTAATGCTATAGTTCCGCCGTTTGCTGCTTCGGGACAAATATGTCCTACACATATTCCTCTTGTTGCTCCCGAAAAACGTCCGTCTGTAATAAGTGCACATTTTTTACCTAAGCCTTTACCGACCAACAGTGATGTCGGTGCGAGCATTTCACGCATTCCCGGGCCGCCTTTTGGTCCTTCATAGCGTATTACTATAACATCACCTTCTGTAATTTCGTCATTTTCAAGTGCTTCCATTGCATCTTCTTCACTGTCAAAAGTTTTTGCATTACCTTCAAAAGTGTAGCATTCAGGTGCAACTCCCGATGTTTTTATTACACACCCGTCTTTAGCAAGGTTGCCGTATAGAATGCTTAAACCTGCTTGAGTGTATGTCGACTGATCGTAATCAGGAATTATGTTATCGTCTTTGTAAGCTTGTTTTGCAATATTTTTTGCAGAAATCCCGGATACTGTTTTTGTGTCATTTAAGAACTTTTCTAAAGATTTCAAAGTTGCAGGAACTCCTCCTGCGTTATGGAAATCTGTCATTGTCAAAGTTGATGACGGGTTTATTTTTACAATTTGGTGAATTTTCCCGCTTAATTCTTCAAAATCTTTTAGTGTAATATCAACTCCCCCTGCGTTGGCAATTGCAAGGATATGTAAAAATGTATTTGTAGAGCCGCCAAGAGCCAAATCAACAGTAATTGCATTTCTCAGACTTTCACGGGTAATAATATCAGACGGTTTTACATCTTCTTTTACAAGTTCAACTATTTGCATACCGCTTTCAAAAGCAATACGGCGTTTTTTTGATGAAACAGCGGAAGCCGAAGAACAATAAGGCAGGCTCATTCCCATTACTTCTGCAAGACATGCCATAGTATTTGCCGTATACATTCCCTGACAGGCGCCGGCTGAAGGGCAGGATTCTTCTTCAAGGGCAAGCAGTTCTTCTTCCGTAATTTCTCCCTTCCGAAATCTGCCAACAGCTTCAAATGAACCTGTTACCATAGTAAGCTTGTGCTGACCTCTGCATTCTCCGTCGAGCATAGGACCTGCTGTGACAATTATTGCGGGAATATTTAATCTTAAAGCGCCAATGAGCATTCCCGGAGTAATTTTGTCGCAATTTGAAAGTAAAACAATACCGTCAAGCTGATGAGCAGCCGCAACGCTTTCCACGCAATCCGCAATCAAATCTCTTGACGGAAGCGAATAACGCATTCCGTTGTGTCCCATCGCAATTCCATCGCAAATTGCAGGAACTCCGAAAATAAAAGATTGACCGCCTGCGCTGTGAATTCCTTTTTCAATTTGTCTTTCCAAATCCCGCATTCCTATATGTCCCGGAACTAAGTCGGAAAATGAACTGGCAATCCCGATAAACGAAGCTTTCATATTATTTTTGCTAATGCCTGTTGCCATAAGAAGTCCTCTGTGAGGAGTTCTTGCTATCCCTTTTTTTATATTATCGCTTTTCATAAATTCATTATACATCAACATATTGAAATAAGTTATAAAAAATGTTATTATTAATAAAAAGAAAGGAGCAATCTATATGAAAAGATTTATCATTTGCGCATTATGCGGGGGGGGGGCAACCATTTAAGCTCCTGTAGCAAGGGTTTTACGCTTGCAGAGGTCTTGATTACCTTAGGTGTTATAGGTATAGTAGCAGCCTTAACTATGCCTGTGATAACAGAAAATGTGCAAAAAAATGTTTTAAGAAATCAATTTAAAAAAGTGTATTCTACTTTTTCCCAAGCAGTATTTCAGGCGCAAAATCAGCTTGATATGCCTGTAGCCTGTTCTTTTTGGCTAAATGGGCCATTGTGTAATGTAGTTTGCACACAAAAAGATCCTGTATATAATACCTGTGTATCGCACAAATGTGAAGACGGCTCTCCTCTGGATGTTAATCATAGAGGTATACGTAGTGATTGTTCCGTATTTGAAGAAGAATTGTTTAATAAAGTGTTAAAGGTTGTCAAATTTTGTGAAAATAATGCTTTGTCCAACGGCTGTTTAACAAGTGATTATAAAGGAACGGATAAAGTTAAAGAAATTCAAAATCCCAACCCTGAGTATCCTTATAACCCTGACTCTGACTTCAGTGATGCTAATATAAAAAATAAATATGCATCATGGATATTATCAGACGGCACTGTTATAATAAAATACGGTCAATTTAGAGGATCAACTCCGATATACACTGTTGATATTAACGGTCACAAAGGGCCTAATAAATGGGGGTATGATATTTTTACATTCGAGCTGGAAGGTGACTACGGAGGAATTAAAAAGATTGTAGGTACTAATTATGCTGTGGAAAAGGGCGGGAAAACTACTATAGAAATGATACAGGATAAGAAATAATTCTTCTATATTATATTCCAATCCTCATCCCACTCAATATAGCCGTCTAAATCAATATTGTGGTAGTTATAAGGATTGTTGATATATTCCGGATTAAACAGCCCGATTGCCGCAAGTCGTTTTATTATATCAGGTAAGAGGGCTGTACTTCCGGCAATAGTTCCGTCTTTGGAAGTAGCTTTTACCCCGTCATAGAAAATTTTTTCATCAGCAAAAGTCATTTCTTTAAGACTGCTTTTTGTTATCGGCAGGCTGTCGCTTATCAAAATAATTTTGTCTGACGGTTTTGTTTTGAATACAAGTTTTAAAGCATCATCGTAAACGTGAACACCGTCAGCAATAATTTCAGTATAAATGTTATCATTAATTAAAGCCGAAAGTGCTGTTGAGCTTTCTCTGTGCGTAATCCCTGACATTGCGTTAAAAAGATGAGTGATGCCTGTGCAGCCTGTTAAATTTCCTCCAATACAATGACCTGCCTGAATTTTTATATCTTTGTGTGATAAATAATCTAAAAGTCCTTCATCCAATTCAGGAGCAACAGTTATTATTTTTATGAAATCATCCTCGATAAGCTTGTAATTCTCAGCGGTAAGCTTCATAAAGTGTTCAGTATTATGAATTCCTTTTTTCTTTTCGTTTAAAAATATTCCTTCAAGGTGAATGCCAAAAATCTTTGCCATATTTGAAGTCTGCTTTTGTGATGCTTCTTTAATAATGTTTATTGCTCTTTTGGTATTTTCAACGTTGTCGGTAACAATAGTCGGAAAAATTCCGCCAATGCCGTATTTCCTAATTTCTTTAGAGAGGAACAAAACTTCATCAACATCAGCTTTGTTAAAATCAATCCCGAAACATCCGTGAAAATGCTGTTCAATAAGTAGTTTAGTTTTCATAGAACTATTATACAACAATACTTGAAAAAAAGTAAAAATATGTTAAAATTATAATGATATATACGAAAGGAGCAATTAATGACCAGCGTAGCCGCTGGACCCGCCAATCGGGCATTGCATAAATCTAACAAATAAATGAAAGGAGTTGTTATATGAAAAGAGGTATTAACACCGCATTATGCGGGGGGGGGGCAACCGTTTAAGCTCCCGTCGTAAGGCATTTACACTTGCGGAAATTTTAATTACTTTAGGAATTATTGGTGTAGTAGCCGCCTTAACACTTCCTACTTTAATCCATAAACATCGAAATAAAGTAATGGAAACCCAGTTTAAGACAGCTTATTCCTTGATAAGTCGTGCCACCTACCAGATGTATATGGAACATGAAGCAGATTTTGTTGATTTCTTGCATATTCCTCATGGTATTGGGTATATGGATGAGTATATGGAAAGATTTTATGAATTAGTACCTGATTATTTACAAGTAGTTGAAACAATTGATAGAGAAAGATTAAAAAATATAAAAATGTATACATCTAATAATTATGTTTATGATTATAGATCTGAATTTGCTTACGGTTATGGTCCTTATATTTTGAATAATGGTATGCTCTTAGCTTTTTCTGCTGTAACTGATGGTCATATAATTATTAACGTGGATACTAACGGTCCATATAAAGGGCCTAACAGGTATGGCTATGATTTGTTTAAATTTTATATGTGTAGAAATGGAAAAATATTAGCTCCGGATGAAGATGCGGATTATGTGTATAATCGACCTTCTTGGAACTATAGATCCAGCTGTTCTTTTGAGGGGGGGGGACAAACTGGGAATTCCAGGGAGAACAATGTTCTTATTGGGCTATCAGAGATAATTATCCAGGTAGCTCTACCAAAAGTTACTGGAAGAACTTACCTTAACATAAAGAAAACAGAGCCGATTTTTTCTGGCTCTGTTTTTTAGTATTGAAAATCCATAAAAAAACTGTTATACTAAAATTATAGCAAAGAAAGGAGCGATTTATGACCAGCGTAGCCGCTGGACCCGCCATATTGGTTTTGCATAATTATAAAAATTATAGAAAGGAGTATTTTATGAAAAGATTTGATTTATTCGGGGGGGGGGCAACCATTTAAGCTCCTATAGCAAGGGTTTCACTTTAGCAGAAGGCACTACGTGCGTAGCCACGTTAGAAGATAATCGTTTAAGTGCGTTTACCCTGGCTGAAGTATTGGTTACTTTAGGCATTATCGGTGTAGTTTCAGCAATGACCGTGCCTTCATTGATGCAGAATTACCAGCGGCAGAGTTATGTAACCCAGCTTCATAAGGTTTACAATGAACTATCTCAAGCAGCGTTAAGATACCAGAATGATAAAAATGCTGTTAATCTGACAGAGGCAGGTTTAAATTCACAGGAACAGGTTTATTCTTTTATCAGATCATATTTTAAAGTTGTAAAAGAATGTGATAAACTAAGCGGTTGTTTCGCTGATTCTTATAAAAAAATCAGTGGAGTGAGTGCAAGAATTGGTAATACAAAATCTTTTGTGATTTCAAGCGGTGCATCATTAAGACCTAATTATGAACCCTCTAATGGCTCTTTAATAAGTTTTGCTGTTGATATAAACGGACTAAAAGGACCGAATGTTGCCGGACGTGATTTATTTATCGTATGTCTTTATAATAACGGACTTGTAGATGATGCGCCTTATAATGTTGCTGATGATGATTCAATAGTGCCATTTGCAGGTGCTCCGCTAACTAAAGAAGAACGTGAAAGCTTATTTAGTTCTCATTGTAGTTCATCAACAAGCGGCATAAGCGGTTGTTTAGGTAAAATTCTAAATGATAATTGGGAAATGTCATATTGATAAAAATTAAGGCTGACACTATGTCAGCCTTTTTAATAAACTCTCAAAATCTTACTAAACAATAAGCACTACTTGACTGCGTGCAGTCTAGCTTGAATACCTGCATCTGCATTCATGTTTTTTGCAGCTGCAATTGCCATACTACGGCGTTTTCTCGCTCCTCTTAATATAAATTCCACACTGTCGCATACATTACACGAAGGTGTTACAATCTTTTTAAGCATATATAAATTCTCCATTTATTTCTGATTACAAATAAAATATCGGTATATGTATCTTGAAACTTTAATTTTTTAAGAAATATATTTACATAATTTTACAATAATGATAGTATTATGATATTATTTGGGTAAGATTTATATATGAACGAAAGGAGCACCAGCGTAGCCGCTGGACCCGCCACATGGGTTTTGCATAATTATAAAAATTATAGAAAGGAGCAATTAATGAAAAGATTTATCAATTTCGGGGGGGGGGCAACCGTTTAAGCTCCTGTAGCAAGGGTTTCACCTTGGCTGAAGTTTTGGTCACTTTAGGTATTATAGGTGTTGTATCAGCTATGACAGTTCCGTCTTTGATGCAGAATTATCAAAGACAGTCTTATGTTGCACAGCTGCATAAGGTTTACAATGAAGCACAGCAGGCTGCACAAATGGTATTAACAGATACTAATGCAATTAATTTACAGGAAGCAGGCTTAACTACGGACGAGGCCGTTGATGCGTGGGTTAAAAAGTATTTTAAAGTTGTAAAAGAATGCGGTAATAAGAGCTCTGATTGTTTTGCTTCAGGAGAATATAAAAGACTTAACGGAAGTCCAATGGAGAGTATTTTTAAGTACGGTAAAAATCAATATATTCTTGCCAGCGGGACTGCTATTTATGCTGTTGCATCAGGGGGCGGTATGATAACTATTTATATAGATACAAACGGGAAAAAAGGTCCAAATATTATCGGTCGTGATGTTTTTCCAGCAAGAATTTACAATAACGGCATAATGGACGATTGCGCATGTCCTGAATTGACTGATGCTCCGTTAACTAAAGAACAGCGTGAAACTTCTTATGAGGACCATTGTATTGCAGGAAAAGAGGGATGCTGGTGGGGATGCTTCGGTAAAATTTTAAATGATAACTGGCAGATGACATATTAAAAAAGCCTCATTAGAGGCTTTTTATTTTAAAATTTTCTGTTTAAGTCGTTATAGTGACCAAAACCGAGTACATCTTTAAAGAATCTTACACCTGCATAAATACCAAGACCGATAGCAGAACCTTTTGCCCATTTACCTTTAGCACATAATGCACCTAAACCTAGACCAAGCGGTACTACACTGTTTACAAGCATAGAGCCGAAACCTTTAAAATATCCGATACCAGAATTAACGAAATGTCTTACGTTGTTTTCCATTTCAAAATTAAATACACCTCTTTTCAGTTTTGAGGTTGTGTTGCTGGGCGTAGACAGATATTGAGTATTACTGAACCTGTCAGCGCAAGCATCAGCATCTCTGCTTTTTGCATAAACGTCGGACTGAATTTTGCCTATGATATGAGAATCATATGCAACAACACCAAGTGCTGCTGCACCTGCGCCTTTTGCCAAATATTTAGTAAAATTACTTTTTACTGATGTTAATGCTGTTGATAAACTCATTATTTTTCACCGTTTGATTTGTTTTCTGATTTTTTAGTGTCTTTTACTTCAAATTCTTTTTCTACTTTTTGACCTGACATTTTCAAGAGGATATTTGTTGCCTGCATAGCATCTTGGCCATATCCTGATTTAGAATTTTGCATTGCTTTAAGAAGTCCTACAGTATAATCATCACCTGTTGCAACTCTTGAATCAAGAACGCTTAATGCTAAGATTTTTACTGCTGTTGAAGGATCTTGTAGCATTTTGTTAACTAAAGCATTTAAAGCTTTATCATCTTTTCTTGAATGGTCTTCTTCAAGTCTTGCAACAACTTCTTTTGCACCCATTAATCTGACTTCTTTATCTTGACTGTTTAAATAGTTTTCAAGATTTTTAATATATTCGTCAGTTAACTGTACAATTTCACGTTTTTCAGTTTTCTTTTCTGTTTTTTTATTTTCAGTTGTTGTGGTTGTATTTGAATTTGTGTTATTTGTTGAGTTTTTACTGTTGCCCCAGTCATTTGTATAGTAACCTGACGGATAGCATCCGCTTGCAGCCGTCGGACCATAGTTTGGAGCATTCACATTATATACCGGAGCTGTTGAACCAGGTGTTGCAACAGACGGGTTAAATATTTGAATATTTACACCAGAATAGTTTGGAACCTGAACATTTTGACTTTGAGGCTGCGCAATTGGAGCAGTTTGGTACTGAGGTGTCTGCTGCTGTATGGCAGGTGCTTGTGCCTGAACAGGTTGTTGAGGCGGACATTGGCACTGTGGCATAACCTTTGGCTGCTGTATGTTTTGTTGTCCTACTGAACTTTGCATGAAAACTACCCTTTTACTACTTATATAAATAAAGTAATATTTGTATTGGTAATTGCTTATTCATTAAGAAATGTTACATAGTTTTTTTTAATTTCACATGATAGTTATAATTGTTATATGGGTAACTATGAAGAAAATTATTTAGCAAAGCGTCCTCAATCTCTTTGTCATATGTGCGGTAAATGTTGCAGGGTGGTTACAACTTCTACGCCTTATAATAAACTTGTTAAAATGGCAGAAGAAGGAGATGCAGGTGCAGTTGATTTTTTATCATTGTTTGAACCTTATGAATCTATTGAAGCTGCAAAAAAAGTAGATGCTGATGTTGTTGATAATATTATAACCCGTCTTTCTGAGGATGGTAATTTCAAAGAAGAAGAAACAACTTTTTATTGCTGTAAATATTTGCAGGATGATAATTTATGCTCAAATTATGAAAACAGACCTGCATTATGCAGACACTGCCCGTCTTCTCCCTGGTCAATAGTCCCGCCTGGATGCGGCTTTGAGGGGTGGCTTTTCTGGAAGCGTGAAGAAGAAAAAGAAAAAGTCAGACGTGCTAAAGAGGAGCTTTTAGAACTAAAGCTTTTGAAAAAACGTAATAACTCACCTGAAACACTTCAAAAAATTGAAGCTGTAGAACAAAAGATTATACGCAATATTGATATGTATAAGAAATACGGCTCTGAAAACTGGTAAAAAAAAGGCTCTTAAATGAGCCTTTTTTTTATTGTAGCAACAATTTATCTAATTTTTTTTGATAAAATTCGGTATTAATATTTAATTTTGTGCCGATATCTAAAAGCATTTCAATAAACTTCTTGTTATTTGAGCGTTTGCTGCTCACACCGTTTTCTATAATGTCACCGATTTTGTGATAAATTTTTGCAAAATAAATATTTTGCGCTTCAGAAATATCAACCTGTAATTCAAGTTTTTCGATAGTATCAAAAATTTCAAGAAGCACATCAGCCTGCTGAATTTCAAAACTGTGTACAAGTCTGTTCATATTTTGAAGAATTTTTTTGCTGAATATTGCATTTGAAGTCTTTTTATCAAGAGTCACATCCATTTTTCGGGCTTCAAAGTTAATATCCATAGCCTGCTGAATAAGGTCACTTTCAAGAAATCCGCCTGAATGGGCAACAATATCGTTGAATTTATGGCTTAAAGCATAGCCTGCTGAAATTTTAAATTCATCAGGGATTTTAAGCCCCAAACCTTGAAGATTATATATTGCACCTTTACCTTCATCATACATTTCCTGGTAAGTTTGGGCGAATTTTTCAAGTTTACCTTTAAGAAGGATTTGAAGAATTTTTCTTCTTTCTTCAATGAAAATGTCTTTCAATGTAAAGTATTCTTTTCCGAAGTATTCATCCAGAGCTCTGATAATTTCTGTTAATGTATTCATCAGATAAGTTTTAATAAGTTCTGTTTTGATTTTATTAAATTCAGCTTCATCAGAGTACTCTTTTATTGCACAGTGGAAATCTCCGCCTGAATATTGCATTAAAGCAAATATAAGGTTAGATTTTTGAAGTGTAATTTTTGATTGAACTTCAATATGACCGATTATGAAAGTTGAAGTTCCTTTATGAACTTTTTTGTATGCTTTTTTAGTTATTGTATAGCAATAAACATCTTCTTCATCTTCAAAGTCCTGATAAAGCGATGAAAGAGCCCACAAACTTGCAATCTGTTTTGCAGTAACAATTGAAGGTTTTACAAAACGCTCAAATATGTCTTTACCTGTTCCATGTTCAGGGATGTTGCTTTTGGCTTCTGCAAGAATATTTAAGAAATGTTCTTCAATATTTTTATCGGTAAATTTAGCTGCAAGCTGCATTGCTCGTGCAGCGTATTTCATTATTTGTACTGTTTCAATTCCTGAAATTTCAGAGAAGAACCAGCCGCAGCTTGTATACATAAGCATTGATTGACGCTGAATTTCAAGCAGTTCCATAGCTTTTACTTTATCTTCATCAGATAAATTTGGTAAGAAGTTTTCTTTTTGGAATTTTTTAACATTCATATCGCCACGGTCTAAGATTACGTCAACATATCTGTTGCGAACTTCCCAAATGTCAGTGTTAAAATACTTTTTACCTTGTTCTTCATAAATACTTAGAAGCTCATCTCTTAAATAATCAAGAGCATCTCTTAAAGGTTTTCTCCATTTTTGGTTCCAGCCCGGATGACCGCCGGTAGAACAACCGCAGTCTTCTTTCCATCTGCCGACACCATGGAAACAGCTCCAGCTTGAAGCCTGTTTAATATCTACTTCACAATCGCTTCTATATTTTTCCAGGTATTCTCCGTAATTAGTAATTGTAAAACCTTCGTCTTTAGCTTTAATTTTTAATACATATGCAAGAGCCATATCACCGAATTTTGTATGGTGACCGTAGCTTTCACCGTCTGTTGCAATATTAATCAACTGAGGAAAATCTCTGCAGTCAGAAACCCCTTCTTTTAATCGTTTGCTGAATTTGTTGCCGTCTTTCAGCAGCTCATCAAAAGCAACTGAACGGGAAATAGCTCCGTCATAAAAGAACAAATCTATATATTTGCCGGGAGCTGATTTAATGTAATATCTGTATGAACGTGCCGGATCAATATTTCCCCAGCTTACATCCGTCCATTCTTTATCGCCTTTTTGTCTGAATTTTGCAGCCTGATAAGGAGAAAGAATAGTAAACTTAATACCGTTTTCTTCCAGTACTCTTAGGGTATCGTCGTCAACAGCAGTTTCTGCAAGCCACATACCTTCCGGTTTTCTGCCGAAGCGGTATTCAAAATCTCTTATACCCCATTTGACCTGTGTCTGTTTATCTTCCTCGTTTGCGAGCGGCATAATAATGTGGTTGTATACTTGAGCCAAAGCATTACCGTGTCCGCTATGTTCTGGAATACTTTCTATATCTGCCTTAATAATTCTTTCATATGTCAGAGGAGCGAATTGTTCCATCCAGGACAAAAGTGTCGGTCCAAAGTTATAGCTCATATGTTCGTAATTGTTCACAACATCAAGAATTCTGTTTCTGCTGTCAACAATTTTTGAAACAGAATTCGGGTTATAGCATTCTTTGTTAATTCTTTCGTTCCAATCATGGAAAGGCAATGCGCTGTCTTGAAGTTCAATAGCTTCCAGCCATGGATTTTCTCTCGGCGGTTGATAGAAATGTCCATGTATAGTAAGGAATATATCATTTTTTTTATTGCTCATCTCTTAACTCCGTTAATAATTAACATTATTTATTTTCAGTTTTAGGTTTGGAAGTGATTACGGTAAATTGGTCAACATCCATCCAGGGATCGCCTAAGGCTGTTGAAAATACTTTACCTGTAAATTCAATTTCATCACCTGAATTTAAATCAATATGTTTTTCTGCAACTGTTCTGTCAATAAAGATTTTTAATTCTGACAGAGGAATGTTGTGGTCGCAAACATCAGGTCTTTGAATTAAAAATGAAATATACTTTTCAGAACTTCTCATTGCAGGTTTGTAATCAAGTCCTAATGTAGAAAACTTGTCAAATTTTGCTTTAATTTTAATGTTTTTATTCAAATAAAAGTTTGGTCTGGCAACTACATCAAGCGGATTAACAGTTGAGTATGTAGCTGCTGTTTGTTGAGTTTTTACAGCGGCAGTTGAATTTACGAGCAAGGTATCAGAAGCAGCGTAAGATATGCCTAAACCTGCTGTAATAGCCAGAATTAATATCAAACTTTTTATTTTATTCATTATAATCCCCTCTTATTTAATAATTTTACAATAATATTCTATCACAATATTTATTATTTGTAACTACCCGCCATAATAATTTAAAAGAATTGAAAAACGTAAAAAATCTGTTATAATATACATATAAATATAAGAAAGAAGCACCAGCGTAGCCGCTGGACCCGCCCCATGGGTTTTGCATAATTATTAAAAATTATAGAAAGGAGCAATTTATGAAAAGATTAATTTATGTTGGGGGGGGGGAGATTTTTAAGCTCCCGTAGTAATGGTTTCACGCTTGCAGATGGCACTACGTGCGTAGCCACGTTAGCAGATAATCGTTTTAGTGCGTTTACCTTGGCGGAAGTATTGGTCACTTTAGGAATTATCGGTGTGGTTTCAGCAATGACTATGCCTACATTGATGCAAAATCATCAAAGAAAGACTTATATAACTCAGCTTCATAAAGTATATAATGAATTTCAGCAGGCGGCCTTGGGTAAAATAACTTCAGGAAACGCTATCAATTTGATAGAAGCAGGAGTTCGCAGTGATGCAGAGATGAAAACATTTTTGCAAAATCAGTTTAAAGTTGTAAAGGATTGTACCGGGACACCATCAGATTGTTTAGCTGGTAGTTATAAAAATATGAATGGCGGTGCCGTAACATCATATTCAGATACTACAGCACCATGTTTTGTTTTGGCTAGCGGGGCAGCTATTTGTGCAAAGTATCAGGTATCACAGAAGCAAGCTGTTGGTGGGAACGGTTTGGTTGGAAGCGATCCGGACTATATTGAAGGCTTAATTGGGGATTTAATAATTGATATTAATGGTAAGCAAGGACCTAATGTTGTGGGACGAGATTTATTTATTGCCGGTATTTATTCGGATGGATCCGTAAAATCAGCTTTAGAAGGACTCAGAGTAATAAGACCAGGAGACGAGATAAAGTCTAGGCTGGAAAGATGTCAGTCTGCAACTAAGATTGAACGTCAAGGAGATGCATCATTTTGTTTTAATGAAATATTAAGCAATAACTGGCAAATGAATTATTAAGTATGAAAAAAGAACCTGAATATCAGGTTCTTTTTTTACTTATATTGTTTAAATTGTTATACTAATTCAACAACTTTTTGTGCATTTCTTGAAGCGATTTCAACAAGGCTTCTTGTTGTAGCCATCATTGATAATGTTGAATCCATTTTATTAATACAAGAACCGCATCCGATAGCAGAAGCACCTGCAGCGAATGCGAAAGGTGCAGTTGTCGGATTGATAGCTGTTGCAGTCATAATAGGCATATCAACGTTTCTAGAAAGTTCAATTGTATTAGAAAGTGTTAACTCAGCTCTTTCCATTAAGCCTCTTGCACCTTCAGAGATATTAGAAGATGAGAAGTGACCTTCAGTTTGGATTAAGTCGATACCCATAGTTTCTAATTTTCTTGCCAATTCAATTTGTTCAGCGATAGGTAATTCACCAGGAATTGTAACTGAGAAAAATACTCTGGTGTCGCCTAACATATCTAAAGTTTCATTAACTAAGCTTAAAACTTGTTCGGCAGAGAAAGAAATACCTTTTTTGTATAATACATCAAAGTTTCCTAACTCAATAGCATCTGCGCCAAGTTCAACAGCTTTAACCAATTCAGAAGGAAGAATTGATGATACGAAAATAGGCATATCAGTCATTTCTCTGATTTCTGAAATAATTTCAGGTTTAGCGCAAATATCAACAGCAGAAGCTCCTGATTCTTGAGCTGACATAACAACTTTTTTAATGTTTTCGATATCAAAGTTATCAATACCTGCAATAACTTTTACTGCTCTCTTTTCTGTTAAATGTTTTCTGAATAATTCAATACTCATAGTTTAAAGTCCTTTCTTATTACAATTCACTTTTTTTCTGAATTATACATTAAAATTGTAATAAATACAATAACTAACCTCAAAAAATTTTTGAGGGCTGATGAATTAAACCCGAAATCGCAAATAATAGTATCAAAAGGGGAGTAATATGGTTAAAAAAATAATTTTATTTTGCACATTAGCTTTGTTTATGGCAATGCCTGCATCGGCGCAAAATTTCGAACCTGATGAACTTATTAATATAAGTGTATACGAAAAGATAAATCCTGCAATAGTGTCTATAGATGCCAATCTTGATGACGGATTTTCAGCAGGCACGGGATGTGTTGTGAGAAATGACGGTATAATCCTGACAGGTTCTCATGTTATTGAAGGGGCAAAAAATATCGAAGTTACAACTTATGACGGTAAAGTTTATAAGGCAGCAGTGCTGGCTAAAATGGGTAAAAATAAAGACTTAGCTCTGCTTAAAATTGAACCTAAGCAGAAATTAAAAACGATCTCATTCGGCGATTCCGAACAGGTAAAAGTCGGACAAAAAGTTTTAGCCATAGGCAATCCTTTCGGTTTTGCAGGAACATTGACATCCGGTATTGTATCAAGAATTGATTATGCAAAAGGCAGAATTCAAACTGATGCGGCAATAAATCCGGGATGTTCAGGCGGTCCGCTTTTGAATTCGCAAGGTGAAGTTATCGGTATATCACAGTCTATCTATAATCCTGATAATAATATTTCAAACATCGGTATAGGTTTTGCAATACCTGTTAACGAAGCTAAAAAATTCATAGCTTCTGCAAAGTTAGACGAAACAATTTTGACTTCCAAAAAACGTTTTGCACTAAAAGAATAAATAATTTGTAAAGATATACTCTTGTTTATTTCTTTTGTGCTATAGTAATTCCTATAGAACTAAGGAGGAATTATGACAGAGTTTTATTTTATGAACGGTGAATACGTAGATGCTTCTAAAGCAATGCTTCCTGTTCGTACACATGCTTTTTTATACGGAACTGCCGTATTTGAAGGTATCAGAGCGTATTGGAACGAAGAAGAAAAGCAATTGTATGCTTTTAGAGTTCCTGAACACTACGACAGACTTCAAAGAAGTGCAAAAATTATGTATATGGAAAGCCCTTATACAACAGAAGAATACTGTGAAATTACAAAAAAGCTTCTTGCAAAAAATAATTATAAACAGGATTGTTATATGCGTCCGACTTTATATAAGTCAGCTCAAAAAGTTGGTCCCGGTTTATATGATAATGAAGACTCATTCCTGATTATTTCAAATAAAATGGGTGATTACATTGATACATCAAAAGGTTTAAGAGTTTGTGTATCAAGCTGGAGAAGAAACAGTGACAACGCTATTCCTCCTCGTGCAAAAGTTGCGGGTTCTTACGCTAATGCTGCTTTAATTAAAACTGATGCTCATAATGCAGGATTTGATGATGCGGTTGTTTTGGATGAAGCAGGTCAGGTTACCGAAGGTTCTGCAATGAACTTATTCCTTGTGCAAAACGGAAAACTTGTAACTACAATGAAAACCGATAATATTTTAGTCGGAGTTACAAGAAACACAATTATTGAACTTGCAAGAGATGTTCTTGGTATTGAAACTGAAGAACGTGCTATTGACAGAACTGAACTTTACATTTCCGATGAAGCTTTCTATTGCGGTACAGGAGCTCAAGTAAGCCCTATAGTAGAAGTTGACAACAGAAAACTCGGTGATGGAAACGTCGGACCTGTATCTAAGGAACTTCAAAAGTTATACTTTGATGTTGTTAAAGGAAAAGTTCCTAAATATAAAAAATGGTGTATGCCGATTTACTAACTTATCACAAGCGGGCAAAGCGCTATAGCGCTTTGCCCCTTTATATGATTGCAGGGGCGAAGAGATTGATTAATTTTTTAGGCTTGTGTGTACAAAATTTAATAAGAAGTATTAAATACCTTTTTCAGGTAAGATTTTCTGCTGTACTTTCACAGGCGGCAGCCATAAGTTATGATTCATTGCCTATTTCTTTGATTATTGCTTTTATTGCTGCTGCTGTAATTGCAATTCAGGTATCTAAACAGTTTTTGATGAGCGGAGCAGAAGCTTACATTGGGGGTACAATTGCAGTTGTTATGATAAGAGAGATTGCTCCCGGCTTTGTTGCGCTGGCAATCGGAGCAAGAGCAGGTACTGCAATATCTGCAGAAATTGCAAATATGCAGGTAACTTCACAGGTTGATGCTATGAAGACTTTAAAAGTAGATCCGGTCGGTTATTATTTTACCCCGAGAATTCTGGCAGCTGTACTAACTGTTCCAATGGTTGTTTTAATTGCCGAATTTATAGGTATAGCGGGAGGAATGCTTGTTTCACAGGCAACTATTGATTTACATCCTGCAAGATATATGAATTCTGCGTGGTTATGGATTTCGACCCGTGATATTTATATAAGCTTATTAAAAGCATCTATATTTGGCGGTTTGATATCACTTGTTTGTGCCACTCAGGGATATGAAACAAGAGGCGGTGCTAAGGAAGTCGGAACATCTACAACGCAGGCTGCAATACTATCTACGATATATATGCTTGTTGCAGATTTTTTAATAAATCTTGTATTTTATATCATGTAATGTTATAATAAGAATACAGTTATTAAATGAAAGGAGCAATTAATGAAAAGATTAATTATAGGCTTAGCTTCGTCAGTTGGAAAAATTATGCCAAGGCTCCAATGTGACGGGTCAAGCGGCTACGCTTGCGGGGGGGGGGCAGATTTTTAAGCTCCATTATCAGTGTTTTTACCCTTTCAGAATGCACTAGGTGCGTAGCCCTGTCTAACTGTTATCGTAAAGCAGCGTTTACTTTGGCGGAGGTTTTAGTCACACTCGGCATAATCGGTGTTGTATCAGCTATGACCGTGCCTTCTTTGATGCAAAATTACCAGCGCCAGAGCTATGTTACCCAATTGCACAAGGTTTATAATGAGTTTTCTCAATCATTACTCAGATACCAGAATGATAAGAATGCAATAAACTTAACCGAAGCAGGGCTAAATTCTCAGGCTCAAATGAATTCTTTTGTATCGTCTTATTTTAAGGTAGTACAGACTTGTACCAACTCTTTAACTCCATGTTTTTTAGACCAGAATTCTTATAAAAAAATGAATGGAACTGCATTAACATCTGCTTATTCTGTAACAAATGCTTATGTTTTAGCCAATGGGGCATCTGTACGCTTTTTATATGCTGTATCCGGTGATAAAATTGGTAACTTAATGGTAGATATTAACGGTCAAAAAGGACCTAATATTTTGGGACGTGATTTATTTACTATTGCGGTTTACAAGGATGGTACACTGGATGATACTGCAACTTCCGCTCCTTTAACTAAAGATGCCCGTGATACTTTATATACAAATAATTGTGCTTCCGCAACGGCAACTGCAGTTTGGGGCTGTTTTGGAAAAATCCTTAACGATAATTGGGAAATGACATATTAATAACAAAACTCCCTTTTGGGGAGTTTTTTATGCAAGATATTTTTGTACTGTTTCTTTTGTAAACACTTCTATGCTGCTGTCTCTTATACACAT
>OJRD01000706.1_pt1 | contig 17297 bp, 16 predicted proteins | sample 1599051 | NCBI WGS metagenome assembly OJRD01 (sample SAMN03922523, study PRJEB24848) | human gut metagenome | isolation source: stool sample | host: Homo sapiens | place: Germany | collected 2010-02 | reverse complement strand
GGAGATGTGTATAAGAGACAGCTGTTGGACTGCCCCGATTCCGGGACAAGGCGGAGCGGGTGAAGCAGGCGCTGCAGCGGCTGACGGCGGAGGAGCTGCAAGCCCTCTGGCGGTGCAGCGATTCCCTGGCGCGGCTCAACGCGGAACGGCTGCGGGGAATGGATCTGGAGCGCGGCCTGACGCCGGCCGTTTTGGCCTATGAAGGAATCCAATACCGGTATATGGCCCCAGGGGTGTTCGAGCGCGGGGAGTACGCCTTCCTGCAGGAGCACTTGCGTATCCTGTCCGGCTTCTATGGAGTGCTGCGTCCCCTCGACGGGGTGGTGCCCTATCGGCTGGAGATGCAGGCAAAGCTGTCCGTGGACGGGAGCCGGGACTTGTACGATTTCTGGGGCGGCAGGCTGGCCGACGAGCTGGCGGCCGAGACGGACCTGATCCTGAACCTGGCCTCCCGGGAGTACAGCAGGGCGGTGACGCCCTATCTGCCCCGGACGGTGCGGGTGGTCACCTGCGTGTTTGGGGAGCGGAGTAAGGGGAAGATCGTCGAGAGGGGCACCCTGTGCAAAATGGCGCGGGGGCAGATGGTGCGCTGGCTGACCGAGCGCCAAGTCACAAAGGCGGTTGACGTGAGGGACTTTGACGGCCTGGGCTATGCCTACGACGCCGAACATTCGACGCCGGACGAGCTGGTGTTTCTGCGCAAGGAGCCTTTTGCGTCCAGACACGGCTTCGTAGCCGTCCTGGGCAAACAGCCGCAGGGCGATCAGCAGGATGCGCTCCCTGGGGTTGAACATCGGATCGACTCCCCATCCTCCGGATAGTAGGAGAGAAAGAGCGAAAACAGGACGCCCCTGAGAGGAGCCGCCCTGTTTTTTAAAACGGGGTGCGGAGCCGGCGGCTATCCGCCGAGAATCCCGGAGAGATCCGCAGCTCGGTGGTGTGGTCCATGGTGAGGGCGCCGTCACAGTAGGACAGGCTCAGGTAGAGTTTGCCGTCGTTTGGGCCTCAGCCGCGGTTGATCTGGTCCAGCAGGCTGTCCAGGCCGCCGCCGTCTGCTCTGGAAGCGGCGCGCCGCAGGAGGGACAAAAGGTCTTGTCCGCCGCGGCCGCCTCTGCGCAGGCGGGCTGGGGTTTTCCTGCTGACCCTTCTGGAAGGAAGGGCACCAGAGGGCTCCCGTGCAGGAGCTTGAACAGCAGACCAAGCAGCACTCGTCGCTATAGCCCAGGGAGCTGTCCACGAAGAATTGGACAGGCCGGTGCCCGCCAGCCAGATGAGGATGACCACGCCCATACCGCCGTCGCCGAACAGCCGGCCTATGTGGTTCCTTACGCTGGTCCTGGGTATAGCTTTTCCGCACCTTGGATGTAAAGGGCCACGGTGTCTTTTCCGGTCGCCGAGGCGGTGGCGCACACACAGGAGAAAAGGACCAGCTTTTTCTTTCGATGGTTCAGGGACGGCGGCTGGGCTCAAACTGGACGGCACCGCAGACGGTACAAAATTGGTCTCCGGCGGGGACCCCAGCGCCGCAGGCGGCGCAGATGCGGGGCGCGCACCGGGTGCACAGGCCGCGATTTTCGTTGAAGTGCTCGTCGCAGACCCAGACGCCGCAGTGCCGGCACCAGTTGAAGTGGAGCTTTGCCTCAGCGGCGGCCAGCGCCAGGGCCTGTTCCGGTTGGCCTGCCTGCGGAACAAGGACGGCGTACTCCTTGCCGCAGAGACCGCAGGAGAAAACCACCTGCCAGCCTCTGCCGCGGCACAGGAGCCGATGGGGAGCATGGAAGGCGGGGGAATCAGGCCTGGTCATGGCCGCTCTCCTCCTTTTGGACGGCCTCCAATTCGGTAAGAAATGCGCTGAGATGCCGGAGGGACTCCCGGTCCATGCCTTTGATCTCCTGCGTGATTTCCTGGAGAAGCTGTTCCCTGCTCTCCATGTGATCCTCTCCTTCCACAAATTAAGATTGATTTGGTTAGAGCATAAAGGTAAAATAAAAACCAGAAGAGGAGAGCAAAAACTCTCGCCTCTGGCGTTCAGTATATCGATCGCATTCACCTGAGTCATCATCCCTGGGGTGACAGTCAAGCCCGAATAGGGGTGATTTTTGGGGTGATTTTTTACAAAACCAGGGGAAGAAGGGAAAAGGAGCGGTTGTATGAAACGTTTTGGAGGGATTTTTTGCGTCGCCTTGATCATGGTTACCCTATTATCTGGATGCAGTGAGCCGTCCGGATTGGACCCCAAACATCCTGTGACTCTGACCCTGTGGCACAATTTCGGCGGACAGATGCAGGCCACCATGGACGCCCTGGTGGACGAGTTCAATGGTACGGTGGGTAAGGAAAACGGCGTCATACTCAGCGTCACCTCCATCTCCGGCTCGGCCTCCGTCCAGGAGAAGCTGACCATGATCGCCGCCGGGGACCCCGGCGCGCCGGAGATGCCGGATATTACCACCTGTTACCCCGCCACGGCCTCCATTCTGCGGGCAAAGGAGCTGCTGGCGCCGCTGGATGGACCGTTTACCCAGGAGGAGCTGGACGCCTATCTGCCCCGCTTCGTGGAGGAGGGGCGGCTGGACGACGGGCGGCTCTATGTCTTTCCCTTCGCCAAGTCTACCGAGGTGCTCTTTGTCAATCAGACTCTGTTCGACCGCTTTTCCCAGGCCGTCGGCGTCACGCTGGACAGTCTGTCCACCTTTGAGGGTATTGCGGCGGCCAGCATGGAATACTACCAGTGGACCGACGGGCTGACCCCCGATACGGCGGGGGACGGCAAGCATTTTTATACAGCGGACTCCCTGTTCAACCTGGCTCAGGTGGGCATGGAGCAGATGGGGGCCTCCCTTCTGGAGGGAGAGAGCCTGGCGCTGGACCACCCGGCCTACCGGCGGGTGTGGCAGGCCGTGTTTGAGCCGGCGGTCCGGGGCGGCTATGCCATCTACGACGGCTACTCCTCCGATCTGTCCAAAACCGGGGAGATCGTCTGCTCCACCGGTTCTACCGCAGGCATCCTCTTTTATGGGGATCGGATCACCTACCCGGACAACACCACTGAGCAGGTGGAGTACACCGTGCTGCCCTTCCCCACCTTTGAAGGCGGGAAGAAAATCGCTATCCAGCGGGGCAATGGCCTGGTGGTGGCCCGGTCCACCCCAGAGAAGGAGCAGGCCGCGGTGCTGTTCCTCAAGTGGTTCACCCAGCCGGAGCAGAATATGCGCTTTGTGGCCTCCACGGGCTATCTCCCGGTGACGAAGGCCGCCTTTGAAAACAGCATGGACCAGGAAATCGCCACCAATGAGAACGTCAACATTCAGAAGCTGCTGCGTACGGCGGTACAGGTCTACAGCGAGTACGAATTCTACATCCCGCCGGTGTTTGACTCCTTCAACGCCCTGCGCAGAAGCTATGAAGCGGACTTTTTGACTGCCGCGGGCGCGGCTAGGGAGGAATATTGCGCGCTTTTGGAGACCACGGAGCCAGATGCGGCCTATGAAGCGGCGGTGCAGGGGCGGTTTGAGGCCTTCACCGGCCGGTAGGCATGGACGAAAGCGCAGGGGAGGGGATGGGTATGGCCGGACGCGGCCTGCTGGAAACCGGAAAGCTCTATATCCATGCCGTTCGGCGGGCGGGCCGGGACGGCCTCTCCATGCGCCTGCGCCTGTTCGGTATGCTGCTGCTCTTTCTCAACGCCATCCTGATGGGGTTTCTGCTCATCCTCTTTCTGACGGGGACCTTCCACAGCGGCATGCAGGCTACCCGGGAGCTGCTGGAAAATGAGCTGTCCTACCGGGCGCAGAATGTGTACCGGAGCTTTGGAGACATCTCAGTGCAGGGAGTGACCCTGGCCGGAGAGCTCTCCCAGAGCCTGGAGTGGCACCTGGCGGAGCGCGGAGCCGTACCCGCCGGGCTGGGGGAGGACCCGGCGCTGCTGGAGGAACTGCTGGGGGAGGAGCTCGCCCGGCTGTCCGGGGCGCTGGAGAAGGCCCGCAGCAGCGGGGTGTTTTTGATCCTGGACGCCACTGTAAATCCGGAGCTGGAGGGGGCGGAGCACTCCCGGGCGGGCCTCTACCTGAAAAATATGGAGCCCAATATCGTCAGCAATACGGCGGCCAACCTGCGCTACATGGTGGGCCCCATGGCGGTGGCCCGGGAGCGGGGGCTCTATACGCTGCCCCAGTGGAGGATGGAATTCGACGTATCGGATGGGGAGTACTACACCGTGCCGATGGAGCGGGCGGAGGAATGCCGGGATTTGCCCATCTCACGGCTGTACCACTGGAGCCGCAGCACCTCCCTGCCCGGCAGCGGCGAGCGGGTCATGCTGCTGTCCGTGCCCCTGCGGGCCTCTGACGGGACGGTGATGGGGGTGTGCGGCTTTGAGGTGAGCCAAATGCTCTTCAAGCTGTCCTACGCGCCGGACAACAGCCAGTATGAGTATCTGTTCTGTATGCTGGCGCCGTTGGAGCAGGGACGGCTGGCGGCAGAGGGCGCTCTGTTCGCCGGGAGCTATGCCGTCTATCCCACCGATATGACGGAAGAGCCGCTGGAGGTCCAGCCGGATTCCCATGCGGTCAACACATACCGTCAGGCGGACGCCGCACCCTATGTAGGGCTGCACCGGGAGGTCGTGCTCTACCCCTCGGACTCGGCCTATGAGGGGGAGGAGTGGGTCCTGGCCCTGCTGATGCCGGAGCATGCTCTGGCAGAGAAGCTGACGGGCCGGAATTGGAGCCTGATGGTGGGATTGGGCATCCTGCTGCTGTGCAGCATGGCGGTGGCCGCCTTTATCAGTCACCGATATGTCCGGCCGGTGATGGCGGCCTTCCGGCAAATCAAAGCGGGCGGCCAGGGCGCCAAGACCCATATCCCGGAGATTGACGACCTAATCGAATTCCTTTCCACGCAGGATGAAGCGCCGGACCCGCTGCCGGGTCAGTCCGCCCTGTACCAGGAGTTCGTGAAGAACATCGACACGCTCTCCGCGGCGGAGCGGGCGGTCTTTGACCTGTACATGCGGGGCCACACGGCGCGGGAGATCGCGGAGATTCTGTGCCTGTCCATCAATACCATCAAGACCCACAACCGCCGCATTTATATGAAGCTGAACGTCACCAGCCGCAAGGAACTCATGGTGTATATCCAGATGATGGAGGAGGCGAAGGACGCCTATGTCCAGGGGAAAATATAACCCAGACGGGGGAAGGGAATCCGGCCTTGCCGGGCGTATCCGGCAGATCATTCGGGAGAGCGGGGTCAAGCAGGTGGAGTTTGCCCAGAGCCTTGGTATCAGCGCAAACTATGTCTATCTGCTCACCAGCGGACGGAAAACGGCCATTTCCGAGACCCTGGCCCGGCTGATCGAGCGTGTCTACGGCTACCCGGCGGACTGGGTCCTCCAGGGGGAGGAGGGCGGGGGGCGGCCTGTGCACGGCCTTCAGGCCGAGGTACTCCAGCGGGTAGAGCGCATGAGCGAGCCGGAGTTGCGGGCAGTGGCCGATTTTATCCGCAGCATGGAACGGCCGCCATCCCAAGAATAAGAAAACCGCCCCCGGGCTTTAAGCCCGGGGGCGGTTATTAATAGGAGCAATCAGAGGGTGTAGCAGACCTTTCCGGGGTTGAGGATCATCTTGGGATCGAAGACCTTCTTGATCTCCTCCATGAGGCGCATATTGACGGGCCCCACAGACTCGGCCAGGTACTCCACCTTGCCCATGCCGATGCCGTGCTCGCCAGAGATCTGGCCGCCCAGCTCGGTGGTCTTGGCGTAGAGCTTGCGCATGAACTGGTCCACCTGCTTGACGAAGGCGTCCATCTCCATGTCCACGGAGCAGGTGTAAACGTGCAGGTTGCCGTCGCCGGCGTGGCCGAACATCTTGACCTCAAAGTCGAACTCCTTGTCGATCTCCTTGATGTAGAGCACGAAGTCGGCGATCTTAGAGACGGGGACGACCACGTCGCACTCGTCCAGCAGCTTGGTCTGCTCCTCGATGCCCTCCAGGAAGGAGGAGCGGGCAGCCCAGGCGTCCTTCATCTTGGCGGGGGTGTCGGCCACCAGGACGTCCATGGCGCCGGCCTCGACCACCAGCTCGGCGGCCTGCTCCACCAGGGCGTCGATGGCGTCCTGGGTGTTGGCGTCGAAGGTCACCAGCAGATAGGCGCCCACGTCCTGCCCGCCGATGTTGCGGGGGAACACGGCCTTGCCCAGATACTCCTCGGAGGAGATGAGGATCTCTCGCTCAAAGAACTCCAGAGCCTGGGGGTCCATGTGGGCCTTCTTGAACAGGGGCACGGTGGAGATGCAGGTGGCCAGGTCCTCGAAGGGGCAGATGAGGCTGACGGTCTGCTTGGGGGCGGGGATGAGCTTGAGGGTCAGCTCGGTGATGATGCCGAGGGTGCCCTCGGAGCCGATGATGAGGTTGAGCAGGGAGTAGCCGGAGGAGGTCTTGGAGACGGTGGCGCCCATCTTGACGATCTCGCCGGTGGGCAGGACCACGGTCATGGCCCGGACATAGTCGCGGGTGGCGCCATACTTGACGGCCCGCATGCCGCCGGCGTTGGTGGAGACGTTGCCGCCCAGCGTGGCAAACTTCTCACCGGGATCGGGGGGATACAGCAGGCCCTGCTTCAGGGCGTCCTCGGCCAGGTCGTTGAGCAGCACGCCGGGTTGGACCCGGACGACAAAGTTGTCGGTATCATATTCCAGGATCTGCTTCATGCGCATGGTGCACAGCACCACACCGCCGGCGATGGGGGTGCAGGCGCCCACCAGGCCGGTGCCAGCGCCGCGGCAGGTCACGGGGATGTTGTTGTCATAGCAGACCTTCATGATGGCGGAGACCTCTTCGGTGCTCAGCACATCAATGGAGACGTCGGGCATCTTGGTGCCGTAGATGGGCATCTCGTCGCGGGAGTAGTCGGGGTTGACGTCCGCGCCCACGACGACGCGGTCGCCGGAGATCTTCTTCAGCTCTTCGATGATTTCAGGGGTGACTTGATTGTAGGTTGCCATATGGATTCCTCCTAACGTATTTTTCAACGGTCGGCGTCTTTACTCCTCCACGATGACGGAGATGCCGTTGGGGATGACCACGGTGTGGGCGTCCTTGCCCTTGAGGGCGTAGGCCCGGTCCAGAGCAGTCTCCAGGTCGGGGGCGTACTCCAGCTTCATGTCCTCCACAAACTGCCTGGCGGAGGGGTCGGAGACGAAGATGATATGGTGCTTGCACATCATGCGCACCAGGATCTGGTACTCCCACTGGTCGGGGTTGGTCTGCTCCATGGGGATCTTGAGGGTCTCCTCCTGGAGCTTCTCCGGGGATTCACAGTCCTTCAGAGCCCGGTAGAAGCCCTCGCCGCCGGTGCCGTCGTTGCAGCGGGAGCAGATGATGAGCACGGCGCCGGGAGCGGCGGCGGACTCGGCGGCGGTCAGGCCCTTGACGCTCTGGTACATGTTCTGATCCAGGGGCGCGCCGCCGTTGGAGGTGATGACCACGTCGCCCCGCTTCTGGGGCTTTACCCGGCAGTAGCCCTTCAGGAACGCACAGCCAGTCTCATGGGCCTTGACGTAGTTGCCGGCAAAGGCGGCGACTACCTTCTTGTCCTCGTCGATGATGACGTTGACGATGTAGGCCAGCTTGGCCTGCCGGGCGGCGTCCACCATGTCGATGTGCAGGGGGTTGCCCTTCAGCACGCCGGTGCGGGCGCAGTCGGAGGCGATGAACTTGGCGCAGTGGTTGCCCAGCACCGTCACCTGATCGCACACGCCGGGCAGCACGCTCTTGCGGCCGCCGGAGAAGCCGGCGAAGAAGTGGGGCTCGATAAAGCCCTCGCTGACCAGCAGCTCGGTCTCGGCCGCCACCTTGTCGATGACCAGCCGGGCCCCGGAGGGCAGCACGCCGATCTCCACGTTGCTGGCCGGGTCCTGGCTGTCATGGATGACGATCTTCTCCTCCGCCACGATCTTTTCGCCCAGCTTTTGGATGAGCTCGTCCTTGCTGGTGGGGCGGTGGAAGCCCGTGGCCACCAGCAGGGTGATGTCGATATCGGGGCTGCCCTGCCGCAGCTCGGCGAGCATGAAGGGAATGATGTGCTTGCTGGGCACCGGACGGGTATGGTCGCTGATGATGATGGTGCAGGTCTTTTTGCCCTTGGCCAGCTCGGACAGCTTAGGAGAGTCGATGGGCTTGGCCATGGCCTCCAGCACCAGCTCGTCCTCGCTCTTCGTCGCCTTCAGCTCGCCGATCCCGGACTCCAGAACCTCCACGCCCTCCAGGCTCCGCACCCAGGGTATCCCGCTGGTTCCGTACGCGATTTGCATGGTATTCCTCCTTTGGATTTTAGTCACTGCCGCTCCTGCGCCGCCGCTACGCCCGGAAGCCGGAAGGAGATCCCGCTTCCGGTGCGTATCCTGCCCGGCGGCGGCAGGAAGGCTGAGTTATGAGTTAGGTGTCGTAAATGATTCCGTATGCGGACGATCAGCCATTCAGGGGCACGGGGTTGATGCCCATCAGCATGGCGCCGCCCAAGACAATAACGACGATGGCACAGTAGATGATGCAGGGGACAATGTTGGTGCGGATGATCTTGCCCTCGTTGCCGATGGTGCCGGTAGTGGCACAAGCGGAGACCACGTTGTTGACGCACACCATGTTGCCGATGGCGCCGCCGTTGTTCTGCAGGGCCACGATGAAGACCTGAGGCATAGCCAGAATGGTGGCGGTCTCAAACTGCAGCGAGGAGAACAGTGTATTGGACACGGTGTTGGAGCCGGACATAAAGGCGCCCAGCACGCCGATCAGGGGAGCTACGATAACGTAGGCCTTGCCGGCCAGAGCGGCCAGGCCGCGGGCCATAATCAGAAGCATGGAGCCGTCCATCACGTCGGAAGAGACGTTGGTATAGCGGAAGATGTTGACCATGGCCACGCCGAAGAGCAGGGCGATGGCAGCGCCGGAGACCTGCTTGCCGGTGTCCTTCCAGGCGCCGGAGACCTCGGAGCCCTTCATGCCCTGGATGACAATGGTCAGCAGGGCCACGATGATGAAGATAACGCCGGGGTTCCAAAGGATGGCCCAGTTCCAGTTCAGACCGAGGATAACGCCGCTCTTGCCGGTGCCGATGGTAAAGGCCTTCATAGCGCTGGCCCAGCCCATGCCCACGTTCTGGCACACACGGGTGGCCACCAGGATGGCGATGATGATGATGTAGGGGGTGAAGGCCTTGAGCAGAGGCATGTCGCTGACCTTGGGCTCAGGCACTTCGGTGGTGGACAGCCAGGAGCGATCCCAAGTCTCCTCGGGAGCAAAGGTCCAGGTCTCCTTGGGCTGAAGGAAGCCAGCCTTGGCGGCGCCGATGGAGACGAACAGGGTGATGACGGCGGCCACCAGGGAGACCAGCTCGGGGCCGATGAAGGTGGCAATCAGCAGATAGATGATGTCGAACACGGCCACGGTAAAGATGATGAAGGGGATGCAGGGCAGGGCGTCCTTAAAGGACTTGTTCTTGCCGAACAGCTTCACCAGCACGCAGACGGCGACAAAAACGATAAAGAAGGCGCCGACGGCCATGGAGATGGCGGACCATTTGGTCAGAGCCATCTTCCAGGTGTCCGGGTCTGCGCCACCGGCGGCCACAGCGTCCTTAACCGTGGCGAAGGCGGTGTTGGTGGGGGTGCCCACGGCGCCGTAGCACACGGGGGTGGAGTTGCAGATCAAGGCCACGATGGCGGCGGCCAAAGGCGGGAAGCCCACGCTGATCAGCAGGGGAGCGGCCAGGGCGGCGGGAGTGCCGAAGCCGGCGGCGCCCTCGATGAAAGCGCCGAACACCCAGCCAATGATGATAGCCAGGATACGGGCGTCCTTGGTCACGCCCTTGAACATGCCGTTGATGGCGGACATGGCGCCGGAGCGCTTCAGGGTATTCATAATCAGGATGGCGCCGAAGATGATGACCAGAGTCTCAAAGGCGCTGAGGAAGCCGGTGATGGTGTAGGCCGCCATGTCGTGGACATTCATCTTCCACACGGCAAAGGCGATGACACAGGCCAGAATCCAGGCCAAGGGCAGGGCCCGCTTGGCGGGCCAGTTGAAGGCGACCATCAATACGACGGTCACGATGATCGGGATAAAGGCGATTAGTGCGTACATAGTTCATCCTCCCATCTTTCTTGCAGCTATGCGAGGGATCATGCCGGCGGTCGCTCGGGCCATGTGGGGAAAATGCAGGGGGACAGGTTCCAGTGGAGTGACGCTGGACAGAGTGGCATGTAAATTGTGGGGAAAAGTGGAAAGGGAAGCAGGAATCATGCCAGAGACATGCGTGGACCCGGGAGCCCGCCGACACCGGTCCTGTGCCCGCGGAGAAAACGGCAGGGACGCCTCTCCGAGAGCTGGCGCTACCAATATTGGCGCTACCAATAACTATTAATAAGTATAAAACGGAATCGTCAGAATGTCTATGCTTTTTGGACTGCAAAATGGAAATTTTACAAATCAAACAAAAAATAAGCCCAAACTTGTGAAGAACGAAAAAAAACTAAAAACTGTTCTATTCTTGGGAAAGGGTGGCATAACCCTTGCGGCACAAGGAGAGGCAAAGAAAAATACAAAAAAATTCTGTTGGCATCAAAACAGTTTGATGCCAACAGAATTTGTGAAATTGCCGATTTAGCGGCAGTGGTCACAAGAGCCCAATTGGAAGGAAGCGCACTCGGTGGAGGTGCAGTCGGTGACCTTGGGATCGCAGCAGCCCACCTTGATCTCGTTCAGAGAGCAGTGGTTCTGGTCCTTGCAGTGGAAGGCGCAGGTGGACACGGTGCAGGCGATGCTGGGATTGGCATGTCGATTCTGATTCATTTGAATTTGACCTCCTTTGTGTGGTACAGAACTAGTATGCACACCGGTTGGGGCCTTATTCAGACAAACCCTCCTTGGGAGAACATTCCTCCTGGACCACCTGGGGAATAAAGCGGCGGGCAAATCGGCCCTCGCCCCGGGACTTGACGTAGAAATAGCCAATGATGGAAAAGACTACCGCGCCAATAAAATTGACGAACAGGTCCTTCATCGTGTCCAGGATACCGATGTCCAGGTAACCGCCCAGGCCCAGAGAGGTCTCAGCGCCGTCCGCTGTGACGACGATGACGTCGGTGATGCCTTTGATAGCCGTGGGATGGTTGCCGCCCGCCGGGTCCAGCATGACCGAGGAGATGGTGTGCACCACGGTGTCCTTCTGCATATCCAACAGGAAGAACTGGTCCATGGTACACTCAAAGAACTCCCACAGTACGCCGATGGTCATGGAGAAACAGAAGGCCACGAGGGCCAGAAACAGGGGAGACAGCTCAATGGAGAAGCGCTCACTGCGGTTCAGAATATCCACCAGGGCGAAGCCGATGGCGGCACAAAGGAAGCCATTCAGGGTGTGCAGCATGGTATCCCAGTAGGGAAAGGTGATGTAGTAGGCCTGAATCTCCCCCAGAATCTCAGCAGCAAAAATAAACAGGAGGATGATGACCTCCAGGGTGTCCGGCAGATCAATATGTATCTTACGCTCAAGAAAGGTGGGCACCAGAAAGAGAATGAGGGTCAGAATACAGAGGAAAAAGTTTTCAAAGTTGCCGTTCAGGAACTGCGCGACCATCACTACAAGGACCATGGCCCGCAGGATAAAGTACAGGGTGGCGACGCCCTTTTTCTCCTTGATCTCCTGCCGCAGTGACTTGTAGTTGGGATCATCCCATTTCCGTTGTTTCATAAGTAGGTATCCTTTCGACCGAAATATATAGAATAAGACATTTTACCACGGATTCCTCCCGCGTGCAAGGGACTGGCCCGGCGCGCATAGAATGGAAGAGAGGTGATCAATGTGGATTTGCGGAACAATCAGATCTTGGTGGGGGAATTGCTGGACAATCCGGCCTCCCGCGCAGTCTTTCAAAAGCGGTTTGGAAAATTTCTCAACCACCCCATGGTGCCCGCAGCCAGGGGCCTGACGCTGAACCAGCTCATCGGCTTTGCCCAGGTGTACTTACCCAAGATGGTCATCAACGAGACCCTGCGGGAGCTGCGCGGTCTGTGAGGAGAGCCGGACGGAAAAGCTCCGTCCGGCCCTTACTTTTCCGGGAGAGAGTGCCGGGCACCGCGGGCGGGCAGACGGCGGTACCACATCAGCGCGTCCGTGGTGCCGTCCCGGCGGAGAACAAAGACGGAAAAGCCGATGTCCAGCGCCAGGAATAGGGCGGCAGGGAGGGTGACCGCCTGCGGGATGTGGGAGACCAGCTCCACCACCAGGGGGTGGACCAGCCGGACGGCGATCAGGCCCAAAATGCCCCAGAAAAAGGAGAAAAGCAGACAGACCCTGCCGTGGAGGTTCAGAGGAAGATGGGAATAATCCCAGAAGGAGACCCCCAGCACCCTGTCATAGAAGAGGTCCATGAGGTACTCCGCTCCGGTGGCGGACAGGGCGGCCCACAGAAACAGCAGCCAGGAGTTGGAACGGGCGGCGGGCAGGGCCAGCATCAAAAGCACGCCCAGCCCGTACACCGGGCAGAGCGGCAGGAAATAGAGGCATTTTCGATCCCTTTTGGGATTATGGGTGATTCGCGCGAAGACCACCTCCACCAGGAAGCCCAGAAAGCTGTAGAGGACAAAATACCAGAACCATGCTGCCATCAAAAGCCATTCCCCCATTCCATGCTGTATCCCTTAGCATGGGCGGGGCGGACCAAATCATGCGGTGTATTTTTTGGCAGGCCGCTATCGGTCGAAAGTGACGATTACAGCCCGTCTGCGGGCGGAAATTTGTCGGGTTGCCTCTTGTATGGGGGTGGAGCTTGTGATAAAATAAGGAAAATTCAAAAGGGGACAGGGAAGAAATGCGGCATCTCATTGATTTTGGAGATTTGTCACGAGCGGAGTGGGAGACGTTGTACCGTCGGTGCAGCGATATCATGGACCACCCCGCTGATTTTTTGGACGCATGCCGGGGAAAGGTGATGGCCAGCTTATTCTATGAGCCCTCCACCCGGACCAACTTTTCCTTCCAGACCGCCATGCTGCGGGTGGGTGGCACGGTGTTCGGCTTTGCCGATCCCAACTCCTCCTCCGTGGCCAAGGGCGAGACCCTGAAGGACACCATCAAAATGGTGTCTGGCTATGCCGACGTGGTGGTCATGCGCAATCCAAAGGAGGGCGCGGCCAAGGCGGCTTCCCTCTATTCCCACGTTCCGGTCATCAACGCCGGCGACGGAGGCCACATGCACCCGACCCAGACCACCGCCGACCTGACCACCATCACCCGTCTTCGGGGCGGGGTGGACGGGCTGTCCGTGGGCCTGTGCGGCGACCTGAAGAACGGCCGGACCGTACACTCCCTCATCAAGGCCATGGCCAAGTTTGACGGCATCAAGTTTTTTCTGATCTCCCCCCGGGAGCTGGCGGTGCCCGAGTATATGCGCGCCTTTATGCGGGAGAACGGCATGTGGTTCACCGAGGTCACCGGCCTGGAGTCGGTCATCCCCTCGCTGGATGTGCTGTATATGACCCGCATCCAGCGGGAGCGCTTCGTGGACCCGCTGGAATACGAGCGCAACAAGGGAATCTACATCCTGACCCGGCGGAAGCTGGACCGGGCCAAAAAGGACCTGCTGGTGATGCACCCACTGCCCCGGGTGGATGAGATCACGGTGGATGTGGACGACGACCCCCGGGCCGTCTACTTTGAGCAGGCCCGCTACGGCATGTTCGCCCGCATGGCCCTGTTGACCGACCTGGCCAATCAGGAACGTCTGACGCCGGACCCGGTGGAGATCGGTACCCGGCCGGTGTGCTCCAATCCCCGGTGCATCACCCAGACCGAGTTGTACCTGCCGCCTCTGGTGAAGGAAAACAGCGGCGTGGATTGCTGTGCCTACTGCGACGCTGCGCTGCGATGAAAAAAAAGCACGTATGGTGAAAAAAGGATTGACAAGCCGGCAGGATTTATGCTAATATACTATGGCTGACATTCCTTGGAGTGCCGCTCCCATGCGGGTGTAGTTCAATGGTAGAATCCCAGCCTTCCAAGCTGGTCGCGTGGGTTCGATTCCCATCACCCGCTCCATACGCGCCTGTAGCTCAGGTGGATAGAGCAACTGCCTTCTAAGCAGTGGGTCAGGGGTTCGAGTCCCTTCAGGCGTGCCATGTCGGAGCAGTTTTGTTCTGGACATTGTGGCGTAGTCCGCCCCTGTATTCCCCTTATCCTCTCAAGTTGGATGGTCCTCTGACAGGGCGAAGGCCCCCGGTTTTGGGAGCCAATCTGTGAACAGTCAGCGATATGGTGGGTGTAGCTCAGTTGGTTAGAGCACCGGATTGTGGTTCCGGGTGTCGAGGGTTCGAGTCCCTTTACCCACCCCAGACCAATAAGGCGTAAGGGCCGGGAGCTTCGGCTCCGGCCCTTGCCTTTTCTTCGCGGCAGATACAGGGGTGTAGCCAAGTGGTAAGGCAAGGGACTTTGACTCCCTCACTCGCTGGTTCGAGTCCAGCCATCCCTGCCAAAGTGTATCCGGAGGGTCGTATCGGCATGATCGGCTGCCTGCCCTCCTGCGAAAATAAACCGTCCGCTCCGTTAGCTCAGTCGGTAGAGCACCTGCCTTTTAAGCAGGGTGTCCGGGGTTCGAATCCCCGACGGGGCACCAAAAAGAGAAGCACCGCAAAGCGGTGCTTCTCTTTTTGGTGCCTGCCGGTTTTTGCGGTGCAAAAACCGGGGCCGCAAGCGGCCTTTGATTAAAATCGTGAGGGGGAAACCGCCCCGGGTTCCCCCCTCACACGCCCCTTTCCTTGCCTCATAGGGAAGCGATTCCCTCTAACACCACAAAGCTGGGCATTCCGCATGGTGCGTCTCTTTTTGGCATCTGGTGGATTCGAAACGAGCTCCGCCTTCGCACGACCCAACGGGACGTCGAAGCCGGACGCAATATTCCACCCGCCCACCGGGGCAGCATCCCCCAATTTTTCTGTTGGAAAAATCGGCGCAGCTGTGGTATAATATCCTGACATCATACAGCAAACGAAGATTTGCGGAGGGAACACCATGAAAAACATCATTCTTACCGGCGACCGTCCCACCGGCCGCCTGCATCTGGGCCACTATGTGGGCTCCCTGAAGCGCCGGGTGGAGCTTCAGAATTCCGGCCGCTTCGACGAGATCAACATCCTCATCGCCGACGATCAGGCCCTGACCGACAACGCCGACAACCCCGGCAAGATCCGGGAGAATATCATCAACGTCGTGCTGGACTACCTCTCCGTGGGCATCGACCCCACCAAGTCCACCATCTGCGTGCAGTCCACCCTTCCGGCGCTCCATGCCCTGACCTTTTACTATATGAATCTGGTCACCACGGCACGTCTTTCCCGCAACCCCACGGTGAAGTCCGAGATCCAGATGCGGGGCTTTGCCGACGAGGGCCTGCCGGTGGGCTTTTTCGCCTATCCCGTCTCTCAGGCCGCCGATATCACGGCCTTCCACGCCAACGTGGTGCCTGTGGGCGAGGATCAGCTTCCCATGCTGGAGCAGACCCGTGAGATCGTGGAGAAGTTCAACCGCATCTATGGCGAGACGCTGACCATGCCCACCGCCATGATCCCGGAAAACGAGATGCAGCGCCGTCTGCCGGGCGTAGACGGCAAGGCCAAAATGAGCAAATCCCTTGGCAACTGCATCTACCTGTCCGACAGTGCCGCCGTGGTGAAAAAACAGATCAACGGAAAGATGTTCACCGACCCCCTCCACCTCCAGATCAGCGATCCGGGCCACACCGAGGGCAACGTGGTGTTCACCTATCTGGATGCCTTCTGCACCGACGAGCATTTTGCGGAGTTCCTGCCGGACTACGCCAATCTGGAGGAGATGAAGGCCCACTACCGTCGGGGTGGCCTGGGGGACGGCACCTGCAAGAAATTCCTCTTCAACGTGCTGGAGGAGACGCTGGCCCCCATCCGAGAGGAGCGGGCCAGATGGGCGAAGGACATCGACACGGTGTACGATATCCTCGCCGCCGGCACCGTCAAGGCGGCGGAGACCACCAACGAGACGCTGGCGCAGGTCCGCAAGGCCATGCGGATCGACTACTTCACCGACCGCTCCATCGTGAAGGAGTGGGAGACCCTTCTCCGCAAGGCCAACCAGTGACCCGCAGAAAGGAACGACTTACCCCATGAAAAACAAAAGAGAGTGGGGCCGGGTGCTGAAATTCACCCTGTTCTCCATCTCCGCCGGGGCCATCGAAATGGCCTCTTTTGCCCTGCTCAATGAGCTGCTGCACGGGAGCTACTGGCCCTGCTATCTCATCGCTCTGACCCTCTCGGTGCTGTGGAACTTCACCCTGAACCGAAAGTTCACCTTCCAGAGCGCCAACAACGTCCCACAGGCCATGGCGCTGGTGCTGCTGTACTACTGTGCCTTCACACCCCTGTCCACCCTGCTGGGCAGCTATCTGGCGGATACCCTCCATTGGAACGAGTATCTGGTGACGTTTTTGAACATGGTGCTGAATCTGGTCACGGAATATGTCTATGACCGGCTGGTGGTGTACCGGGGCGCCGTGGACACCGCCCGCCGTCCGGAGGAACAGCCGGCGGAGGACTGCCAATAGAGCGTCCGTAAGGAGGAGCCTGCCATGGAGTATTTGGGCATCCCGTTTTCCGTAAAAAATGTCCCTTGCCTGCAGCCGGATTTTCTGCCCTTTGCCCCGTGGCGGACGGCCTATCTGTCCCAGGCCCGCCAGCCCTTCCGCATCGCCGTGGAGGGGAGCGGCACCGTGGTGTATGAGACACGCATCCGTGGCGGGAGCCCTGCCGATCTGCGGTATCTGGAGCGCACCGTCAAGCTGCTGCTGTGGAGCGTCGGAGGCTGGCGGGTGACGCTGCAGGGGGACGAGGCCCTGATCTCCCGGCTGCGGGAGAGCTTCAGCCCCCACGGCTCCCGTGCCTTCGATGCTGCCATGATGGAGACGGTGTACGGCCGTCCCTTCTGCGTGGAGGCGGCGGGGGAGCGCTTCCCGGAGCCCCGACCGGCGGCCCGCCCCATAGGTGGGCATCTGGAGGGCTGTCGCATCGGCTTTGACGCCGGCGGCTCTGACCGCAAGGTCTCCGCCGTGGTGGATGGCCGCACCGTCTACTCCGAGGAGGTGATCTGGCACCCCAAGACCGCCGCCGACCCCCGGTATCATCAGCGGGAGGTGCTCTGCGCCCTCCGCACGGCGGCGGCCCATCTGCCCCGTGTGGATGCCATCGGCGTCTCCACCGCCGGCATCGTCCGGG
>OJRD01000699.1_pt1 | contig 17390 bp, 10 predicted proteins | sample 1599051 | NCBI WGS metagenome assembly OJRD01 (sample SAMN03922523, study PRJEB24848) | human gut metagenome | isolation source: stool sample | host: Homo sapiens | place: Germany | collected 2010-02 | reverse complement strand
GACGGAAGTCGGTCGTATCCATGAAGGGATGCCAATCAAATTGACGGTCGGCGCTATGGAAAGCCGCACATTCGATGCCGAACTGGAGTATGTGGCTCCTAAGGGAGTGGAAGAGAACGGGGCCGTACTGTTTGAGGTGAAGGCCGCCGTACATATGCCCGGCGATGCTTTTATCCGTGCCGGTTACAGCGCTAATGCCGAGATCGTGTTGAAGCGTGCGGAGAATGTTTTATCCGTACCTGAAAGTTGTGTCGAGTTTAGTGGCGACTCTACTTTCGTGCAGGTGGTAAAAGCGGAAAAGCCGGAGCAGCAGTTTGAAAAGAGGGCCGTTAAGGTGGGGTTGTCCGATGGTATCAAGATCGAGATAAAGGAAGGTCTTGCCGAAAACGAAAAGGTACGCGGGGCGATTGTCGATCCGAATAAGAAATAATTGTAAACGATAAAATGATGAGAAGCCAATTAATAATAGCTACGACTTTGTTTCTTTCCGGTACTCTTGCTTGGGGGCAGGAATCTGCCAAACAATGGTCTCTGGAAGAATGTATCCGTTACGCGATCGAGCATAACATCGATCTGAAGCAGAAAGAGCAGGATCAGGAAAGCCGGAAAGTGGAATTGAACACCAGTAAGTTCAGTTGGTTGCCCGACCTGAATGCTAATGTCGGACAGAATTTCGACTTCGGGCGTTCTCCTTCCAAAACGGGTGTGATTGTGGACCAAAACTCGGCCAATACCTCGGCCTCCGTCTCTTTGAGTATGCCGATATTCGACGGCTTGCGTATTCCGAACGATATCGCTGCCCGCAAGCTGGACTTGAAAGCGGCTGTTGAAACTTTGAATAAGGCGAAGGAAGATTTGTCGATCAATGTTGCTTCCTACTATGTGCAGGTTTTATATAATAAGGAAGTCCAGAAGATAGCCGAGTTGCAGGTCGCGCTGAGCAATGAACAGGTCGTGAAAACCGAAGCTTTGGTAAAGAACGGGAAAGTCCCTCTTTCCCAACTATACGATATGAAAGCACAGCTGGCGAAGGACGAAGTCTCGTTGACCGAAGCGCGCAACAATGTGAAACTGGCATTGCTCGACTTGACGCAAAGCCTCGAACTGGAACGCGACGGTGAAAATTTCGATATCGTAGTCCCTGAAATCGAGGATGCTGTCGAGCGGTATATGAGCAGCATTCTCCCACCGGACAATGTCTATGATCATGCCGTTGCTTTCAAGCCGCAGATCAAAGAGCAGGAATATCTCTTGGAAAGCCAGAAGAAGATGTTGAAAGTGGCTCAAGCAGGTTATTATCCGAAACTGAATTTTGGTGCCAGCTACAGCAACGGCTATTACCATTATTCCGGTGATGGCGACTATACGAACCTTCCTTTCAGCGATCAGCTGAAGAATAACGGACGTAAAACGATCGGGTTCAGCCTGAGTATTCCGCTGTTCAACCGTTTCCAGGTTCGCAATAATGTCCGTTCCGCCCGTATAGGTATCCGGAACCGGGAGTTGATGATGGAGAATACGAAGAAAGTGTTGTATAAGGAAATCCAGCAAGCCTATTATAATGCGACTGCCGCCCAGGATAAATATACCGCATCCGACAAATCAGTCCTCGCCAGCAAGGAGGCTTTCTCTTATGCCGAAGACCGTTATGCCGCCGGCAAAAGCACAGTCTTCGAATACAGCGAAGCTAAAACGAAGTATGCCCAGAGCTTGTCCGAACAGGCCCAAGCCAAGTATGACTTTATCTTCCGTACCAAAATCCTGGACTTCTATAACGGCACACCAATAACACTATAACATATTTAGATTAGACACATTTGTTTAAGAAAAAGAAGGTCTCTGTGATGGAAACCTTCTTTTTGTTCTTATATTTGCCCGATAGATGATGATCTACAGTTCGAGGACCATGAAAGTAGAATGAAAGAATCTAATATTTAATACCTACAAAAACATATTATGAATACAAGATTTGTAACATTTGTTTTGCTGCTGTTCGTTTGGCTGGAGGGGAACAGCGTTTGGGCTCAATATCTTCCCAAGCTTTATCAGGTTTTCTCTCCCGATAAAAAGTTGGTGATGGCTATTCAGCGGCATAACGACGGTTTGCTGACATATACTTTTGCAGCCAATAGAGAAGTTTTAATTAAAGAATCTTCGTTGGGTTTCAAACTGGAATCGCAGGAGACGGTTCCTTCTTCCGGTTGGAAAATAGAGAATGTTTCTGACCGGCAAGTCAGGAATGAATGGCGACCGCTCTGGGGAAAGCGAGCTGTGGTCAAAGACCATTTCAATGAATTAGTGATCGATTTGCTGAATCCTGCCGGGCAACCGGAGCGGATGCAGTTGGTGGTCCGGGGGTATAATGACGGCTTTGCATTCTGTTATAAAATACCGGAAGGTGAAGGAGAGTGTGTAAATGTGCAGTCTGAACTGACGGCCTATAACTTCGCCGGAGATTATACGGCATGGTTCTATAATGGAGAAAACCACAATATAGGACCTGAAAAGTTGACGGAAACAGATGGAACTCGTCTTCCGGTGATGACCGTGAAGGCGGGCGATAGACATTATATGGCGATCCATGAAGCCTGCCTGGAAACAGGAGCACCTCTTGTCTTACAATCCAAAGGGGGCGAATCGCTCTTTTCGGTTGCTTCTAAGCCGGCCGATTTGTCGCCGGGATATACTTCAGCCTGGCGTGTTGTTTTGTATGGGACGACACCTGGCGTGTTGACCGATTCCCATTTGTTGGAGTTGCTGAATCCGGATCCCGACTCTCGTTATGATTTTTCGTGGGTGAAACCGGGATTGGCTGTCTGGGACTGGCGTATCAACGGAGCTGTGTGGGATGGATTTACATACGGGATGTCTTATCCTTCCTGGGTACGAATGGTCGATTTCGCTGCCGAGCAGGGTTTCAAATACCTGGTGTTGGATGCCAATTGGTATGGACCGGAATTCGAATCGGATTCCGATCCGGTTAAAGGAGAAAAAGCGCAGGATGTGCAACGGCTGTTGAAATATGGAAAAGAGAAGGGTGTCGGAATCTGGCTTTATCTGAATGATGTCGGAGGTCGGAAATATCCGATAGAAAAGACCTTGAAACAGTATGGGGATTGGGGAGCAGCCGGGGTTAAATACGGTTTTATGAGCGGAACACAAGAAGAAAAGAACCGGTGGACGAAAAAGATTACCGAACTTTGTGCGCAAAACCGTCTGTTAGTCGATTTCCATGACGGTCCGGTTCATCCTTATGGACAGATGCGTACTTGGCCGAATGCTGTGACGCGCGAATATTGCCATGCCCAATTGGACGGACATCATGTGTTCGAGCCTAAAACATTTGTGACGACCGTTTTCGTCAATATGGTTGCCGGTCCGGTCGATATGAACAACGGGATGTTCGACCTTCGCCAAGGACATACGACACGTGTGGACGAAAGCCAGCCGGTTCCTTCTACATTGGTTTCGGAAGCTGCCCGTACGTTGATCATTTTTTCAGGGGTGACTATTTTACCGGATATTCCGGAATATTACCGGAAGTATCCGGCTTTGTTGAACTTCTTGTCTGCCCAGAAGATGCCGTGGAGAGAGAGCCGTACCTTGGCTGGTGAAATCGGGGAGTATATCGTTATGATGAGGGAAACGGATGATGCCTACCTGGTCGGTGCGGCCACGAATGAATCCGGAAGGATGATAGATCTGCCTCTTTCTTTCCTGGAAAAAGGAAAGTATACAGTCGAAGTCATTGAAGATGGCGATGATGCCCATTATCTGATGAACCGGGAAAGCTTGAAGACTACGACCCGACAACTGACAAACAATGATAAACTGACATTGAAGTTGGCTCCCGGTGGTGGTGCGTGCCTTGTTATTAAGAAAACTCCGTCTATGCGTGTTCGTGAGCAAGCAACTTTTCCGCTAGTCAGCCCTTCCGAAAAAATGAATGCCGATATCAAAGTCGGGGGAAAGAATGTAGAAATAGATTTATTTGATAATGGGGAAAAAGTGGTGACTGCTAAAACTTTGCAGTTTTCTTTGGATGAGAATACCCTGAAAGGCAACTGGACGGTGACAAACCAGAAACGGAAATCGGTCGACCAGACCTGGCAACCGGTCTATGGGGAACGTTCTGTCGTGACAGACCGGTATAATGAGGTTGAGCTAACACTTCAATCGGATGAGAATCGGAAAGAGATGGTGTTGAGTGTCCGTCTTTACGATGAAGGACTGGCGTTTCGTTATGCATTCGATAAGCTGGATTTTTGGAATCGTACGGTCACTGATGAGAAGACACAGTTTCTTTTTCAGGAAGACTGCAAGACTTGGGTGACCGGTATGGCGCAAGGTGCTTATTCCGAAACAAAATTGAGTGGATTGAAAGGGGCTGCCGATCGTCCTCAGGTGATCCAGGTCGATGATAATCGGTTTGTTGCCATCGGGGAAGCTGCTCTTGTCGATTATTCCCGTATGAAGTTGGAAAAGAGTGAGGCTGGGTTTGGGGTACAATCTGTTTTGTCGGGAAAGGTTAATCTGGATCTAGCCGGCTATCGATCTCCCTGGCGCTATGTGATGGTTGCCGGTCATCCGGGAAAATTGGTCGAAAATAATTACTTCGTCCTAAATTTGAACGAACCGAATCAGATTGCGAATACTAACTGGATCAAGCCCGGACAGGTGATTCGTGAAGTCACGTTGACAACGACAGGCAGTATGGCTTGTATTGATTTTGCAGCAGAAAACAATATCGCTTATGTGCTGTTTGATGCCGGTTGGTATGGGGCGGAAGAAGACGTAAAATCGGATGCGACCACCGTTACGGTCGATCCGGCCCGTTCGAAAGGTCCGCTCGACCTGCCTAAGGTAATAGAATATGCCAATTCAAAAGGAGTTGGTATATTAGTCTATGTGAATAAAAAAGCGCTACATCAGCAACTGGATGAAATCCTGCCTTTGTATAAGAAATGGGGGATCAAAGGTGTAAAATATGGTTTTGTGAATGTAGGTGACCAGTATGCTACGGCGTGGTTGCATCAAGCGGTACGCAAAGCAGCCAAATATGAATTGATGGTTGATATCCATGACGAGTATCGTCCGACAGGCTATTCACGTACGTATCCGAATTTACTGACTCAGGAGGGTATTCGTGGTGACGAAGAGAGTCCGTCGCTGGATCAGACTATCTATACGTTATATAATCGCATGATATGCGGAGCGGGTGACTATACCAATTGTTATTTTGCGGAAAGAGTCACAAAAAAGATGGGTGGACGTGCTGCCCAATTGGCTAAATTGGTCGCTGTTTATAGTCCCTGGCAGTTTGTCTATTGGTATGACCGTCCCGAAAAATCACCGAGACGGACCGGTGGTGCAGGCTCTGTCGAGTCTGTGATCAAAACAGATGCCGCAACCCGTTTTTATAATTCTATTCCGACTGTATGGGATGAAACTCGCTTTCTGGAGGGAGAGATGGGCAAATATGCTGTGGTCGCCCGCCGTTCGGGTTCCGATTGGTATGTGAGCATGTTGAATGCCGGAGACAAGAAGCAAATCTCCTTACCCCTTGATTTTCTGAAAAACAAGAAAGACTATACCGCCACACTCTATTATCAGGCTTCCGAGCAGAAAAAGGATGTCGTCGACATCAAGAAGATCAAGTTGGATGACCGCAGTGAGATAACCATCGACCTGATCGGGAATAGTGGATGTGTGTTGCATCTACGATAGAATATTTCTGGGTAACAATAGCAGGATCAACGGCAAATAATCTTTCAACGTTATCCGTAATTGTTTTAACGCCTGTTGGATCCGGTAATCGACGGTTTTAGGGGATACTTGCAGGATTTCTGCAATTTCTTTATAGCTTTTATTATCGAAGCGGTGCATGACAAAAGCTTCCCGATAAGCGGGAGGCAAAGCGTCTACCGCTTCCCTGATCCTTCTTTGTAGCTCTTCGAGTTGGTAGAAATCGGTGTCCTGTAGCATCTCCTGCATATTTTCGTAGAAAAGAGTGTCGGCTCTTAGTTGGGATTGGTGGCGGACAATCTGGTTGATGGCGCGATGATAGACGGTCTTGAACAGATATTGGCTTAAAGATGTCTCGAAAGTTTGCGTTTCCCGGTTTTCCCATAGCCACAGCATCACATCCTGCACGATCTCTTCGGCGTCTTTTAATTCCACAAACTTTGTCGCATAAGCACAGAGTATCGGATAGTATCTCCTGAACAAGACACCATAGGCTTTTAGATCTCCATGTTGCATGGCTGAAAGTAAAAAGCGTTCCTCTGTGGTTTGTAGTTTTTCTCCTTCCATATATCTGTTCACAAAGATAAATCTTTTGTGGTAGAAAAAAAATATTGAAAAAAGCTGGTTTTTTGTTTAGGAATCCGTTCGACTTCTCTTGTCTAATAGATAAACAAGGATACATATACACATGGAAACACCGAATACAGATAGGATAGAATACCTTCTTCCACGCTATTGTTCCGGTGAAGCGACAGTAGAGGAGTGTCGGCAGGTTGAGGGATGGATAAAGCAGTCGGATGAAAATTACCGGATTGCCAAACAAATTCATTCTCTTTATCTGGCAACGGATACGATGCAGGTATTATCGAAAGTGGATACGGAGAAAGCGTTGTCTTCTGTTTGTCAAAAGATGAACAAAGACAATGCTTGTCCTAAAGTAACCGCGGTTACTTGGCGGTGTGTCAAAATTCCCCCTTTCTTTTTTATACTGGACAACATATAAGGCAAAGTCTAAAAAAATGTTTTGTATAAATAAAATTGTTCCTTTGCAAAGTCATTCGTTTTAAGAAATATTATAAGTAGAGAGTAACCAAGCAAAAGAAGCCTTGACTATACGGGATGTGTAGCTTGACAACTTATCGTGTCAGGCTTTTTTGTAATATGGGATTGACAAGAATAAATAATAATATAACAACAGCCGGAACTTTAATTATGACACCCTCTTTTCATTTACACAATTTTATGGACAGTGTCTATTGTTTCTATAGTAAAATTTTTTAACTTTACCAAAATAACCCACAATCCTCCATCCGTAAGCTTATCCAATCATTTCTTACTCGCTTACGGATGAAGGAAACCTTTGGATGTTCATGCCGGTATGGATAGATGAACGAATACTCGGCTCTATTTTTTCAACTTTCCTATAAACAGCAAATTATTGTCGTTTTCATTTAGTGATTTGGCAAATGATTTGAGTTTTTCCTTATCCTTGTCCGGGCATTTCCCAAAGGCTATGTGCTCTTTGATTTTTTCCTTCAAAACCATTGGTTCGAAGTTTTGGATGTTGTATCCCTTGTTGAAGTTCGTAGAAGCGGGGAGGTTACCGAAGAAATCGTTCATCAAGTCGAACTTTTGTCCTTTTCCGGTCTGGCGGTCGATGAAGTAGGTACTACTTTCTCCTGGTTGGTTTGTAGTGACATCCCAATAGTAACAATTGGCGAAGATACCTTGAGGTATATTGAGATAGATGTGGATCGGCTTGTTGTCTGGGTCGGGGAAATGCATGGCGAAACGGGCTTCAAGTCGGTTTTCGGTGTTGTTGTACGTCCAAAGCGTGTCGTTTGCCGTGTGGAAGAAATCAAACTCGCCACCGTTTTGGTAAGAGAAGATCTCTCCGTCGAAGTTCTGTACGATCATATTCTTGGAAACAGGTAGTCGCTTGACAATCTCTCCCTCCATGTCAATGCAAAAGGCGAGTGGCTCCGCTTCGGAGAACGACATATGGACGATGGAGAGCGTACCGTCTTCGTTGAGTCTCATTTTGGGTTTCTGGACTTGTCCTTTGAGTGGAATGTCCTTTATCCATTTTCCGTCTAATCCGTAGACCATAATCTTTTTGCCGAAAAAAGGGGCGAGGAAGATACGTCCGCCTTTTTCGTCGATAATTTCGTCATAAATGCTGATTTCATATTCGCCTGGACCTTGTCCGATTCTACCGACATCGCAGAGAAATTTTCCATCTTTATCAAAGAGTTTGAACGGTGCACCTGATTGGCGGATACCAATATAATTATTGCTTGGTGTGATGGTCCACGCCTTGAAGAGGGCTTCGTCGGAATTGTCGAGGCGGACGATCCGGAAATCTTCGATAAAATGACTGAGTGGCAATTCGATTTTGCGGTTGTTCAAATTTTTGTATTCGACAATGAGCTATTGGTTCTTATTGCTGCTTGATGTGGTGTCTTGCTTGTTACCGCAATTGCTCAGGAGCAAGGTGGCTGCTATTGCGCAAGTGGAAATAAATGTTTGTGTTTTCATGGTGATTTGTTTTGAAATTTTCGTAAAGATAAGCATATTTGGTAGATATACTTGTTTTTAGTATAAAAAATCACCGGTCAGGAATGAATGCGGTACGGCATCAATTCTTGACCGGTGAAAACGTTATTTTTCGAGGTATGTTTTCGTTCGTCTTATCGGATAAACAAAAGCTCCCTGTATTTCGGCAGTGGCCACATCTGGTTATCGACCATTAGTTCCAGGTCGTCGATATGGCTGCGGATTTCATCCAAGTAAGGAGCGACGGTATCGTGGTAAGCGATCGCTTTGGTACGCAAATCCGTGATACGGTTGGCTTTTTTGCGGGCTTCCACCATTTCGTCGACCATGCGGGTGACGGAACAGATATGTCCGGCAATCTTGCGAACCAGGCGACGGGGCTCTTCTGACATATCGTCATATTCCGGATATCCGCCAAAAGTCTCTTTCAGCTTGGTGATATTGTCCAATAGCAATGACTGGTAGCGGACGGCAACCGGGATGATATGGTTGAGCGAGAGATCACCGAGGACACGAGCTTCTATCTGTACCTTTTTAATATAGATTTCCCATTTCACTTCGTTGCGTGCTTCCAGCTCCTTTTCGCTCAGTACACCGGTTTCCTTAAACATCCGGATGACTTCCGGTTTCAGGTATGCATCGTATTGTAACGGAACGCTGTTTTCACAATCCAGGCCTCGGCGGGCAGCCTCTTCTTTCCATTCGTCACCGTAGCCGTTTCCGTCGAAGCGAATCGGTTTGGATTCTTTGATGTAGGCTTTCAAGACTTCAAAGATGGCGGCCTCCTTGCTTTTTCCTTCGGCACGCAATGTCTCGACATCCTGTTTGAACTGGCGAAGCTGGTAGGCAACGGCAGAGTTCAGTGCCAACATCGCTGAGCCGCAGTTGGCCGACGAACCTAATGCACGGAACTCGAAACGGTTCCCTGTGAAAGCAAAAGGAGAAGTACGGTTGCGGTCCGTATTGTCTAATAGCAACTCCGGGATCTGTCCGAAACCGAGATGCAAGCGTTTCTTGTCGTCCACTTCGATAGCATCTTCGATGGAGCAGTTTTCAAACTTGTCCAAGATTTCTGTGATCTGTGTCCCTAAGAAAGAAGATATGATAGCGGGAGGCGCTTCATTGGCTCCCAGGCGGTGTGCGTTGGTAGCCGAAGCGATACTGGCTTTCAGCAGAGCGTTATATTTATATACAGCCATCAGCGAATTGACCACGAATGTGATGAAACGCAGATTGTCTTCCCGGTCTTTTCCTGGAGAGAAGAGGTTGATGCCTGTATCGGTTCCCATTGACCAGTTGCAATGCTTGCCGGAACCGTTTACGCCCATAAAAGGCTTTTCGTGGAGCAACACGCGAAAATTGTGGCGGCGGGAAACACGTTTCATTACCGACATCAACAATTGGTTATGGTCGTTGGCCAAGTTGCATTCTTCATAAATAGGTGCTAACTCGAACTGGTTCGGAGCCACCTCGTTATGGCGTGTCTTGACCGGGATGCCTAACTTATAGCATTCTGTTTCCAAATCTTTCATGAATTCTTGTACCCGGGAGGGGATGGCACCGAAATAGTGGTCATCCAACTGTTGGTTTTTGGCGCTTTCATGCCCCAACAGGGTACGTTCCGTCAGCGACAGGTCGGGACGGGCGGAGTAGAGGTCTTCGTCTACCAGGAAATACTCCTGTTCCCATCCTAAATAGGTGATGACTTTATGGACATCTTCGTTGAAATAATTACAGACATCTTTGGCCGCCTTGTTCAGGGCTTCGATAGAGCGGATCAGCGGGGTCTTGTAGTCCAGCGCTTCACCGGTATAGGCGATGAATACGGTCGGGATACACAAGGTGTCGTCTACGATAAACGCAGGTGAGGAAGGGTCCCAGGCTGAGTAGCCGCGGGCTTCGAATGTGTTGCGCAATCCACCGTTAGGAAAGCTGGAAGCGTCCGGTTCCTGCTGGGCGAGCAGCTTGCCGCTGAATTCTTCGATCATGCCTCCGTTTCCGTCATGTTCGACGAATGCGTCGTGCTTTTCAGCGGTCCCGTCGGTCAGAGGCTGGAACCAGTGCGTGTAGTGTGTGACTCCTTTTTCCAGTGCCCACATGCGCATACCGGCAGCCACATGATTGGCAATTTCTCGGTCGATAGGGGTTCCGTTGTCGATGGCATGGGTCAGGGCTTTGTAGGTTTCCTTGGAGAGATACTTTTGCATTGCCTTCCGGTTGAAGACGTTCTCACCATAATATTCGGATACTTTCTGATTGGGAGTAATGGCTTCCACGGCCTTTCGGTTGGATGCTTTCTCCACTGCATTAAAGCGTGAGATTGACATACAGATTGTTTTTATGTTATACCGGCTGCAAAGATACATGCAATTCTCTATGAATGCTTTCATCTGGTAGTTAAAAATAGATGAGCAGGAAACTATTCGATCCGGTACATGCCGTTTGGCAATGCATCAGCTTCTCTAAAGCTATGCATTAGGCATAGCATTAGCCCTCGTAATGCATAGCTTTGCAGAGGTAAACCTGATGCCTGTCGAATGGGGATGTAAATGATGATTTATCTGTATAAAAACATGGATGACATTGCCATACAAAATAATTGTCGTTTGTAGGGGCAGGGCTCTGCTCTGCCCATTGGATCCGGACAAGGCGGACGTTCTTTTTATAAGGCGGAGTAGAACCCCGCCCCTACGGAACACCTTTGTTTTATTGCGCACCCATAAATTATCGTTTGCCGATTCAAACATTTCATCTCATGAAATAAATAAAAAGAGGGGGTTGAAAAAAAGATATCATTGATTATTAGTGATTTATGATGATAGATGATAGATAAAACCCCGTTTCTGTAAAAGTTTAGGAAAAACGAATTAAAAAACGTCGCCTTTAAGGTGACGTTTTTTAATTCAAACTCAGAAAAGTTTTACAAAACAGCCTTTTTATCTATCATCTATCATCCGATCAGAACAAACTCCAGGCAACTGTCAATCCTGCCATAACGATCGCAACCATGCTCATCAGCTTGATCAGGATGTTGAGGCTGGGGCCGGAGGTGTCTTTGAACGGGTCGCCGACCGTATCGCCTACGACTGTCGCTTTATGGGCTTCGCTGCCCTTGCCGCCGTGGTTTCCTTCTTCGATATGTTTCTTGGCATTGTCCCAGGCTCCTCCTGAGTTTGCCATGAAGATCGCCAGTACGAAACCGGTACTCAGGCCGCCGATCAGCAGTCCGACTACTCCAGTCACTCCGAATATCAGACCGGTGACGATCGGTGCAATGATGGCTAACAGGGAAGGCAGCACCATCTCGTGCTGTGCCCCTTTTGTCGAGATAGCCACGCAACGGGCATAATCGGGTTCGGCTTTTCCTGTCAAAATTCCCGGAATTTCCCGGAACTGGCGGCGTACTTCTTCCACCATATGTCCGGCGGCCCGTCCGACTGCGTTCATCGTCAACCCGCAAAACATGAAGGCCATCATGGAACCGAGGAACATTCCGGCCAGCACTTTCGGATTCATAAGCGTGACATCATAATAAATCATGAAATCGGTGAAAGAGGCTTTTGACACCTCGATTGCCCTGCCATCGGCAAATTGCAGGACTGTCTCGCCCAAACGGAGCAAGCCGATTTTAATCTCTTCTACATAAGAGGCCAGCAATGCCAGGCCCGTCAAGGCAGCCGAGCCGATCGCAAATCCTTTGCCTGTTGCGGCAGTCGTGTTACCTAAGGAGTCGAGTGCATCCGTACGTTTCCTGACTTCTTTGCCCAGACCGGACATTTCCGCATTTCCGCCGGCATTGTCGGCAATAGGTCCGTAGGCATCTGTTGCCAGTGTGATGCCCAAAGTCGAAAGCATTCCGACGGCGGCGATACCGATGCCGTACAATCCCATTCCTATGTTATTGAAATCAAACCCGGAAGCAAATAGGAACGAACAGATGATCCCGACTACTACGGCCAGTACCGGAATTGCGGTGGACAGCATACCCAATCCTAATCCGGAGATGATCACCGTTGCCGGTCCGGTCAGTCCGGCTTCCGAAACCCGTTGGGTAGGTTGATAAGATTGGGAAGTATAGTACTCCGTCGATTGACCGATCACGATCCCTACCAATAATCCGATGATGACCGAACAGCTGATCCAGAACCAATTGTCCAATCCTAACAAATAAAGGATTCCGAAGGTGGACAGGGCGATCAATACCGAGCTGAGGTTGGTCCCTATGGCAAGTGCTTTCAGCAGTTCGCGTATCGTCGCATTCTCTTTTGTGCGGACGGCAAAGATACCGATGATCGACAATATGATCCCGACCGCCGCGATCAACATTGGCGCCACAACCGCCTTATATTGCATTTCCACATCGCCGGACGCTACGAATGCGGCAGCACCCAATGCGGAGGTTGCTAAGATCGAACCGCAATACGATTCGTACAGGTCCGCCCCCATTCCGGCCACATCTCCGACGTTATCTCCCACATTGTCGGCAATGGTTGCCGGGTTTCGCGGGTCATCTTCGGGAATACCGGCCTCGACTTTTCCGACCAGGTCGGCCCCGACATCGGCCGCCTTAGTGTAGATGCCTCCGCCGACACGGGCGAAGAGTGCCTGTGTGGAAGCTCCCATTCCGAAGGTCAGCATGGTGGTGGTTATGATGGTAAGTTTATGTGTGGCATCCATCGCTTCTGCCGGTATGCAGATGTTTAATAATATGTACCAGAACGAAATGTCCAGCAAACCGAGGCCGACGACGACCAGCCCCATTACGGCACCACTCCTGAAAGCAACCTGCAAGCCGCTGTTCAAGGACGAACGGGCGGCATTGGCCGTACGGGCGGATGCATAAGTAGCTGTCTTCATTCCTAAGAAGCCGGCAAGGCCGGAGAAGAAACCGCCGGTCAGGAAAGCGATCGGAACCCATTCGTTTTGTACTCCAAATCCATACGCCATGATGGAGAATAAAACCACCAGGGCGAGAAACACCGAAGCAACAACCTTGTATTGTTGTTTCAGGTACGACATAGCCCCTTTGCGTACATGTCGGGCTATTTTTGCCATTAACTCCGTCCCTTCACTCTCTTTCATCATCTGCCTGAAGAAGAACCAGGCAAATACCAGTGCCAGGATAGAGGCTACCGGTATGATCCAAAAAATAGGTGTAATCATAGCAATGAGATTTAAATTTAATACGGATTTAATCGTTTTGACACTTAGTGCTTTACGATCCTTTATTGTTCACCTGTAAATATAACAAAAATAAAGAAGTAGAGAAACTTTTTCGTAAATAATAATGTTTCATTCTAAAAAAAACAGCATATTTGTCACAGAATAAGAATGAAAACGCAAATGACGGAAGAAACGAACCATAAGACCTATAAATTAGGCTTGGCTCTAAGTGGGGGAGGAGCGAAAGGTTTCGCTCATATCGGGGTTTTTAGATTACTGGAAGAATGCGGTCTGAAGCCGGATATCATCGTCGGTACAAGTGTTGGTTCGTTGATGGGCGCTTTGTTTGCCGATGGCTATACGTCCGACGAAATCAAAGAACTCTTTACCGGACGTGAGTTCTCCGAATTCGCCCAGCTGCAAATCCCGAAGTCGGGATTGTTCGACAGCAAGCGGTTCCGCTATTTCCTCCGTCGTCATTTGAGAGCTAAAACGTTTGAAGAACTGAAAACCCCTCTGGTTGTCGTGGCGACCGATCTTGACAACGGCGAGAGTCATGAGTTCCGTAGCGGCCCCATCGTAGAGGCGGTGACCGCTTCCTGTAGCATTCCGATTATCTTTAGCCCGGTCGTGATAAACGGAGTGCATTATGTTGACGGAGGTCTTTTTCATAATTTCCCGGTTTCCATCATCCGTGAAGAATGTGAGCGTATCATCGGGGTAAATGTCAGCCCCCTTGTCCCGCAAAAGTACAAGCAGACGATTTTCCATATCGCGGAACGTTCTTATCACTATATGTTCCGGGCAAACACATTGGAAGACCGCGAAATGTGCGATGTTCTGATCGAGGCGGAGGAGTTCGGTATGTATAAGACATTCGACCTGGAAAATGTGGACGAGATCGCGGGGATCGGATATGCAGCGGCAATCCGGGCGTTCGAGGTCGTGATAAAAGAAAATAAATATGAAACTCTGGTGAACGCTATTATGGCAAGAAGAAACAATGCCCTGATGCCATAACTTTTTCCGGATGTTCCGGCGTTCACCCCAAATAGTAACTAAGTTGACAAATAGCGCGATGAAACAGACAAATAAGATGGTAATATATCAGGTCTTTCCACGTTGGTTTGGAAATATGAAATCATCCCTGGTGAAGAATGGAAGTAAAGTTGAAAACGGAGTAGGAAAGTTCTCGGACTTTACGCCGGTGGCTTTGTCCAAGATCAAGGAGTTGGGAACTACCCATGTGTGGTATACCGGAGTGATCGAACATGCAACGAATACCGATTATACGGCTTACCAGATACGAAAAGACCATGCGGCGGTCGTGAAGGGAAATGCCGGCTCCCCCTATGCTATCAAAGATTATTATGATATAGACCCGGACCTGGCCGATAATGTACCTGACCGTATGAAAGAATTCGAATCGCTGGTCAGAAGGACGCATGAAGCTGGAATGAAAGTAATCATCGATTTCGTACCCAACCATGTTGCCCGCCAGTATTATTCGGATGTCAAGATGGCGTATGTGGAAGATCTGGGACAAAAAGACAATACTTCAAAAGCTTTCGATCCCAATAATAATTTCTATTATATACCGGGGCAGACCTTGCGTTTGCAGTTCGGTGCTCAACAGGAAGATTTTGAATATAGCGAATTTCCGGCGAAAGTCACGGGGAACGATTGCTTTAGTACCTGTCCCGGACAAAACGACTGGTATGAGACGGTCAAATTGAATTATGGCGTTGATTATATGAACGGCCGTACCTCGCATTTCGATCCGGTTCCCAATACATGGACGAAGATGCTGGATATCCTGCTTTTCTGGGCGGGAAAAGGGGTGGACGGTTTCCGGTGCGACATGGCGGAAATGGTTCCGGTTGAATTCTGGAACTGGGTGATCCCGAAGGTGAAACAGGTGTATGATGTTTGCTTTGTTGCCGAAGTTTATAATCCGGCAGAATATCGTAATTATATCTGGAACGGACATTTTGATTATTTGTATGATAAGATCGGGCTGTACGATACGGTACGGGCAGTCATGTGTAACCAGGCTCCGGCAAGCAATATCTCCGGATGTTGGCAGTCACTCGAAGGTATCCAGCATAATATGTTGAACTTCCTTGAAAACCATGACGAGCAACGTATCGCCTCTTACTTTTTTGCCGGTGATCCGCGTCCGGGAATTCCGGGGATGATCGTGTCGGCTATGATGAATACCAATCCGGTGATGATCTACAGCGGACAGGAATTAGGGGAGCCGGGAATGGACGATGAGGGTTTCAGCGGACGTGACGGGCGCACGACGATTTTTGATTATTGGAGTCTTGCCAGCTTGCGCAACTGGATAAACGAAGGGGCTTTCGATGGTGGTAAACTGACGGCTGAGCAACGGCAATTGCGCGAGGCATATGCAAAGATTCTGAATATATCCAAGTCCGAACGGGTTATCACAGAAGGAGTTTTTTATGATTTGATGTATGCAAACCTGAGTAATCCGTATTTTAACTCACATCGGCAATTCGTATTCATGCGTAAATATCAGAATGAAGTGTTGTTAGTGGTGGTCAACTTTGACAAGGCGGAGCAGACGGTACGCATCCAAATCCCCGATGAAGTATTTAAGGCACTTGATTTCGGTGATAATAAAGCTGCTGTGCTGACCGATCTGATGACTGGAGAGAGTTGTATCAGCACACTGACGGCAGCTTGGCCTTATCAGGTGGTTGTACCTGCTTATTCCGGCCGTTTGCTGAAGTTTACTTATTGATTTATGATTTATGATTTATGATCTGCTCTGACCGATGTGTTTGGTAATAAATCATAAATCATAAATCATAAATCATAATTGTTTTGTACCTTTGCACCCACAATTCAAATCTATTTACTTAAGATAAATATTCGGAATAATGAGTGCACAAACTCCTTTCTTGGTGTTTTCGGGAACCAACTCCCGGTATCTTGCAGAGAAAATTTGCAATAGTCTTGGTTGTCCGCTGGGACAGATGAACATTCAACACTTTGCTGATGGAGAATTCTCCGTTTCGTACGAAGAGTCTATCCGCGGTCGTGATGTATTCCTGGTACAATCAACGTTTCCTAACTCTGATAATCTGATGGAGCTTCTCCTGATGATCGATGCTGCCAAGCGTGCTTCGGCACACTCTGTAATCGCAGTTATTCCTTATTTCGGTTGGGCACGTCAGGATAGAAAAGACAAGCCACGTGTGTCTATCGGCGCCAAGCTGATTGCAGACATGCTGAGTACTGCCGGTATTGACCGCTTGATTACGATGGACCTGCATGCTGATCAGATTCAGGGATTCTTTAATGTTCCGGTTGACCACTTGTATGCATCTTCCATTTTCCTGGATTACATTAAAACATCTTTGCCTCTGGATAATCTGTGTATCGCTACACCGGACGTTGGAGGTACTAAACGTGCCAGCAGTTATTCCAAATATCTGGGTTTACCGATGGTTATTTGCCACAAGTCACGTCTGCGTGCCAATGAAGTAGCAGAAATGCGTATTATCGGTGATGTAGAGGGCTTGGATGTCCTTTTGATCGACGATATGGTGGATACGGCCGGTACCATTACGAAGGCTGCCAACCTGATGCTTGAAAACGGAGCCAAATCCGTGCGTGCCATCGCCAGTCATGCCGTTATGTCCGACCCGGCTTCTACACGTGTAGACCAGTCTGCTTTGACTGAAATGATCTTTACCGACTCTATCCCTTATGCAAAGAAATGCGAAAAGGTGAAAGTGTTGTCTGTTGCCGATATGTTTGCCGAAGCTATCCGTCGTGTATGTAGCGGTGAATCTATCAGCTCTCTGTATGCTATTTAATGAGTTTATAATATCAAAAGGGGGGTGTGTCAAAATTGGCACACCTTTTTTTATGCACAAGGCCCCGACTTTCAC
>OJRD01000675.1_pt1 | contig 17935 bp, 17 predicted proteins | sample 1599051 | NCBI WGS metagenome assembly OJRD01 (sample SAMN03922523, study PRJEB24848) | human gut metagenome | isolation source: stool sample | host: Homo sapiens | place: Germany | collected 2010-02 | reverse complement strand
GGTAAATGGATTGCCGGCAATAAAGAAAACTATGTGAATCCTTCTGTACTGGATAATGCGGGGGATAAAGCAACACTTGGCGCAGGCAAATATACTTACTATACTCTTGATTGGCTTTGGCCTTTTGAAAGCGGAAATGACAAGATTGATACGATGCTCGGAGATATGGCGGTCGGACAGGATTTGGTATTCACTGTTGTAATTACTACTACAGCAGCCGAAAGCGCCGATCCCTATGAGGACAGTGGTATTACACCGCCGAATACCGGGTATGACAGTAATCTTGTTCTGTGGATAGTACTTGTGATCGCTTTATTTGTACTCGTATTTAGTTCGGGTTTAAAAAAGCGGCAGTAGGATTCGGAGGCAAAAGCTTTGAAAAACTCTAAAAAAGTAAGCTTTAAATGGGCAAATGTAATACGAATAAGTTTATTGATCATCTGCGCAACGATTCTCGGTGTAAATGTATATCTTCTCAATGCAACCAGCCTTGTAGGAAATCAGCTTCCTATGCCATTTGGATGCGGTGCGGCTGTTGTTCTGTCGGGAAGCATGGAGCCGGAGTTTTCCCGGGGTGATTTGATCATCATCAGAGAAACGGAAAGATTTGAGGTTGATGACATTGTGGTTTTTCAGGACGGTAACAATCTTGTAGTCCACAGGATTATTGAGATTAACGGGCAAGCTGTTACCACGAAGGGTGATGCCAATAACACAGCGGACAATCCTGTAAGTATATCTGCTGTGAAAGGAAAAGTTTTGTTTTGCATTCCTTTTGCGGGCAGGATTGTGAGTTTCTTAAAAACACCGATAGGAACGATTTGTATTATAGCTGCTGCCATTGCGCTCATAGAGATTCCCCGAAGAAGAGAACAACGAAAAGACGACGAGGGACGGCAGAAGATTATTGATGAAATTGAGCGTTTGAAACGGGAACAACAAGATTAAAAAGGAGTGAAGCAGAAAATGGCAAAGTATACAAAAACAGCAAAAGTCAATATCCCAATTCGTATTGCCTGCATTCTGTTTTGCTTAACACTAATATCCGTTTATCTGACGGGAGGTATTTATGCCAAATATACAGCGGCATCGGGTATCGGAGATACCGCAAGAGTTATAAGCTTCGGAAATATTACTATAACGGAAAGCGGTGATTTTATAAGCGGCGGTGAAAACGACGGAAAAATGATGATCATTCCCGGAGTTGATCTGACTAAAAAGGCTGTTGTCGATTTTAAAGGAAGCGAAGCGTCAACTTATGTTTTTGCAGAAATCATACTATCTTCAAGCTGGACGACAACGGACAATGTTGCTTTTTCTATCAGTTCGAGCAACAAATTATTAATGCAATGGAAAGTAGAAGATAGTTGGAAATTTCTTAAAACAGACAGCAATGGAGCATATATTTACTATCGTGAACTTGAACCAAATACTCATTTGACAGCAGATATTATAGCAAAGGACGGATATATATACGTAAATGATGAAATCACCAAAAGTGAAATAAGCGCAATGAATGGAATTTTTATTAAATTCCGTGCCGCTTGTGTTCAGAGCAATGGATTTAAGAGTCCTGATGCCGCATGGGAATCGCTTTCAAAGAAGGAGGAATAGATGGAAATGAGAAAAAGAAATACAGCGTTATTATTATGTGTTTCCATTTTTTTCTCAATGGTGATACATTTAATTCCGGGTGCTTTTGCTTCACAAAAGTCAGCTCATATTCTGCTGGACGGAAAACAGGTCAGCGAAATTACCATTGAGCAAAACAAGAAAGAGATATTGACTGCAAAAACAAAAGGTTTGGATGTAACATCATATCAATGGCAGATTTTACTTGATCCGCAAAATGCGATTTGGGTAAATATCTATGATAAGACCGAACAGGAATGTGAAATTTCTTATGCAGTCGTAAAAAATCTTTTAGATGGAGCTGACAGCACCTACATACGATATGCCGCAATTTGCGATGACGAAACTGTTTACAGTGACGCTGTCTGCCTATCAGTTACTCTTTTGGAGGCAGAACCGGCGCAGATAACTTCTTTTGATCAACCGGTTTATACAAATGCGAAAACAGTTTCAAAAAAAGCAAAACCAATTACTTACGGCCTTTCAAAAAATTCTGAATCTGAGTATGTCACTATTACCGTCAAGTATTTGGATATATCAAGCCTTGCCGGTGAAGAAGCGGCGATATACAGTCCTTATACTGCAACTATAGAAAAGGGAAGCAATTTTAATCAGACTGTTGTTTCCCCGACCTTTTTGGGATTTGCACCGTATTACGACGCCGACAATGATGGTGAGATTGATGACGATGCTGCTATGATCTCACTGAGTTTATCGAGTGTATCAGAGGATATAGAATATAAGGTTTACTACAAGCCTATTAAAGTAAACTTTGCCATTAGATATTTTTTCCAAAATATCAACGATGATCTTTATACTGAAAATGCGAGCTTGTACCATACAAGTAAAGCAGAAACCGGTACGATTATTTCCGATGAATATTTGAATGCTTGGGCAGGGAATACAGACGGATTTGAGAAAATGTATCATATTCCCGAAAGCGTTGCTGCAGACGGAAGTACTGTTTTTGAGTGTTACTATGACCGTAACTATTATCTGCTGCAATTTGATTTGGCCGGTGGTTACGGTGTTGATCCAATCTATGCTCGCTATGGCACACCTTTTGTTGTAAACACACCTATCAGGCACGGCTATAATTTCAAAGGCTGGGATCTGGCTTTTATTGATACAAATGGTGATGGTGTGGCGGACAAAGGTGATGGAGAAGCTGACGAGCTTCCATCTACCATACCTGAGAAAAGTCAATACTATGTGGCTCTTTGGGAATCGGTTAATACTACTTATACGATCGCATATTGGTCAATGCGTGAAAATGGAAATGAGTATCTTGGTGCAAGACAGGTAACAGCTGATTCCGGAAACTATGTTGACGGCACAGATGATTTGGAAGCAGAGTATAAAAATATTTTCAGATATGAAGAGCATATTCACAGCGAAGAAGCCGGATGTTACGGCAACTGTAAGAATCTGAATGACTGGAATCATCAGCATACGAGCGATTGCCTGTCCTGTAAGAAGCTGGAGCATATCCATACAGATGACTGCAATGCGAATCCTAGGTATTATGAGTTTGTGAAAGCTGACAAAAATGTTCTTGTTGACGGGGACGGTTCAGCGATTGTAAATGTATACTACAGGCCTAAAGAGTACACTTTACGGTTTTATTATGCGAGGTCAACCGGAGAAGGTGATAATACTAAATACTCTGTTGTCGGAGGATCAACATGGCCATTCGGAGGTTGCAATTTAAGCTCGACAGTTGCGGAAAATTATTCGGTTGATGATTTGCTTAAAGAGGTTCCGGAAGGGAACTGGGGCGAAGTTGCAGAACTTCCTAAGTGGTATACGAATACTCAACTTTCCGGTTCTACGTCTGATATAAGTCAATATGAGTTGGGTAGTCGTGAAGTTGGAAATTATACTTATTATTATTTCGATTTTAAGGCTCGCTACGGTGAGGATATCAGTTCCAAGTGGCCTATCGGTATTCTTTCACCGGTTAAAACTATGGAAAAACATAATCATACATACACATATACTGATGAAAACGGTAAGACTATTACGACAACTATAAGCAAAGATGACGATTATTCGTATGCTTATTTCAGCGCATGGAACGGTGAATACAAGGTTAAATATACGCAGGATAATTTAAAAGGAAATCAAACGATCAAAGGCCGTTATATGAAGCTTGACGAAACAGTTCTGTATGATAATAAGTTTGAGGACAGCGATGTGGTAAGCTATTTAGGCTTCTGGGATAACGGTGCTAATATCTCTTGGAGCGTGCCTAAGCTGTTCAGGTATCACCTGATGCTTGAAGCTCCGGACGGGACAGCAACTGAGTATCAATACGATGGCAAGTATTACACTCTGTTTCAGGAGTTTAGAACCTTTGATGATTCAGTGGTAAGCAGTCAGACTCCAACGTCTATAGACGGTTTTGATTATAAATATTTGGAGTGGAAAAGAGTCACAGACGGATATACATCTGTTATGGGTGAAAAGCTTCGTGATGCATATGACGTCTATTTCTACTACGAAAGAAAGGATTATACAATAACCTATTTTAACTATGAAAATGTGCTGAACTCGGTAACTGTGCCTTATGATACGCTTTTTTCAACGGCTTCTTATTATAAAGAACCGGATTATTATCCGCCTTCTTTAGAGCCGAACGCATATGAGTTTGTCGGATGGTATACTTCGCCGGGGCGTATCGCAGGAACAGAGGTTCAATTTGATAAGGATAAAATGCCGGCGGAAGATGTAGTGTGGTATGCAAAGTGGGTTCCAAAAAAACATACGGTCAATTTCTTTACAGCCTATGACGAAATGTTGAGCTATGAATCAGGAGATACTTCTGTGAAAGCTTATAAAACATATGGTGATGTCACTCACAGTACAGTTGTCGGAATGGTTGAAACTCCGCCGAGTAATGATTTGGTCTTTGCTGGTTGGTTTTATATTGAAAACGGTCAGAAAAAGGCTTTTGTTCCATCGAATATGCCAATCACGAGAGATATGAATATATTTGCTGATTGGAGCAGCAAAAAACCTCAGCCTTATCATATAGAATATGTTTTATTGGGAGATCCTTCAGTAAAGGTTGCAAACGACACTACAGGATTTGCTTATCAAGGTGCGACAAGGACCTTTACGGCAAAGGCAGGAAATCCTTATAATCAGCTTTATGAAGAATACAATTCAGGATATTTCCCAACGGTAGGATCTCACTCTATCACTATGCAGGAGGATGATCAGAGCAATCCTACTAAGAATATTTATACATTTTACTATGTTGAGGCAAAAAACATTGAGTATACGGTGCGATATATCAACAGGGAAACGAATATCGTGATGGACGAGGTAACAATGAATACCTCCAACTCCGTTGTCACGGAACGCTTCAAGGCATATCCGAATATGGTTCCGGACGCTTTCTATAAACGTTTGGTTATTTCGGTTGAATGGGATGAAGAAAAGAACGCATATGTCGGCACAGAGGATAATGTAATCACTTTCTATTACACGCCAAATACCGACAATGCCTATTATGCGGTGCATTTCATGCTTGAAAAACTCGGTGCAAGCGATGATGAGAAGCAGGATTTTGCAATTGACGGCAGCGGAGGTTATGAAGAAACCGGAACACATATGGAAGGTATCGGTGATATCGGAAAAAGTGTTTCTGTCGCACCGCAAACTTTTTCCGGTTTCAAACTGATTGAAGATGAGGCAAAATCAGTAGTCAACGGATTGACTACAAAAGAGCCGTATAAAAACGGAAGCTATAATATAACGATCTCACAAGACGGTACAGAGCTCTATATCTTTTATGAGCGTCTGAATTATGACTATACGGTACATTACTATCTATATAATACGACAGAGAAATTGTCTGATGATAAAAATATAACAGCACCGTATGACTCAACCGTTACCGAAGAGAAGATAGATATTCCCGGGTATACCTGTATTTCTGCACAGACGCAGACTATTTCGATTCGTGAAAACAAAGATCAAAATGTCATTACTTTCTACTATTCGCCCGTTCAGTATGTTGTAGAATATGTTGCAGTACCTGATAACGGAGGTCGGCTGTCCAAAACGATTGAAGTTATATCGGGTGGAGATGAACTGTTTGACGGCTCTGTTCCGACAGCAAATCAGAATTATGAGTTTTTAGGATGGTATCTTGATGAGGAGTGTACGCAAAGTGCTCTTGAATACGGAAGTGTTGATGAGGCAACTAATTGCTTTGTTCCTGATAAGAATAAGCTAAGCGAATCCGATTCCAATATTTTCTATGCAAAATTCATACAAAAAACCGGAAATCTGACAATTGTAAAAGAGAATGCTGAGGATGAAGGTCAGGTATTCGTTTACGAGGTAAAAAATAATGCAACATCCGAAGTAATTAATATAACGATCGTGGGAAACAACAGCGTAACTATTTATGATCTTCCATTCGGCGATTATACCGTGACTCAGCAAAATGACTGGTCATGGAGATATAATGATGAAGGTCAAACCGTGAATCATCAAAGCGACGGTACAACAGTTGAATTCAATAAAAATGCAGCAACAGAACAGTGGCTCAACGGTAACAGCGATCGTATTCAGAATCAAAGGAGGCAGAGATGAAAAACCGAAAAAAATACAGTTTGATTCTGATCGCCTTCTTGCTTGCTCTGGTTGTTGTATGTGGCACGGTGCTTGCTTATATGTTCAAGCAGTCGGAGTATAAAGATAATCAGTTTAATCCGGCTGAAGTTTCTTGCGAAGTGCATGAAGTAACAGATTCAAATATTCCCTCAAGGGTTACTGAAAAATCAAGCATTAAATTGAAGAATACAGGTAATATTGACGCATATCTTCGTGTTCGCTTTGTTTCATATTGGGTGCAGACTGCGTCCGATGGCAGTACTAAGATCGCTTCAAAGCCCTCAGTAATGCCTGAATTTGAAATTGCAGACGGGTGGATTAAAGGTTCTAATGATACTTACTATTATCAAAAACCCGTAGCCCCCGGAAAATTAACATATGAGTTGCTTGCCTCGGAGTCAGTAATTCACTTAACAGAGGAGGACGGATACTTGCAGGTTGTAGAAGTTTTTGCCGAAGCAATTCAAAGCAAGCCGGAAAAGGCTGTTACAAATAGCTGGAACGTAGAATTAGATGTAAATGGCAATATTATTCTCGCATCATAAACGCATACTGTACGGCAAAATGTCAAAGGGGAGTTGTAATCGTAAATATGATGATTATGTATGCGTAAACATGATTTTCTGCTTTTATATGCTACTATGTCAAGCTGCAAGCTTAAAAAACGAGATAACTTATGTAGTAAGCCGTCTGCCTTGTTGGTGGGTGGCTGTTTTTTTATACTGCGGTACATTGTAGCCAAGTTTCTCATAACGTCCTACAGCATAGATTTAAAGATTTCAGAGATTTGCCATGGACAGATTGATTTGGTAGAGTTCTTTTGCTTTTCCCGCTTTTACAGAATTATCTGAAAAAGTATTTGGCACATATAAACGCTGAACGTTTTTCAAAGAAAGGTAAAGCACGGAAAATAAGAAAAGCCGGCTATGCTGCAGTTGTCAAGTAAAAGTAGACAGTAAAAACCACCAATTAACCAAACCCTTGTTCAATTCTGTATTGGACAGGGGTTTTGTAATGGAGTTTGTAAGATAATCTTTCATTGTTGAAGTAATGAACATATTTCTCAATAAACGAGGGTATACCCTCGGCATCTCGCAAATTAAAATCAGTTCTCATTTCTTCCTTTATCCAACCATTTAATGATTCAATAATCGGATTGTCTGTCGGCGTTCCTGCTCTTGACATTGAGCGTTTAATATTAGTATAATCTTTATGGGTTTGATAAAAGCCCGCAGATGAGTAGACAATGCCTTGGTCTGTGTGAAGTGTGACCGGGTAGTTCTGCTCTTTCTTTTTCTCTATTAAATATTTCAAACAATGATAATACGGCAAACTGCTGCCGACTTTATTTGTTACAGAACTTGCGATAATCTCATTGTTAAATACATCCAAAAGATAAGTCCATTCCCATCGAATACCTTTATGCATAATACAAGTCATATCTGATACCACAATTTCCAAAGGTTTTGTTGTATTCCAATTTCCCTTAACTGTGTTTGGAAATTTAATATTTTCTTTTCCTACAGTTTTTCTTCCTCTGTTTGTTACAGAACGTATTCCTGCTAATTTACAGCATTTATGTGCCAAGTTATCCGAGAACATCCAACCGGTTTCATTGCGAACTAAGTTGGCAAGATAGTGATATCCCTTAGTTTTATGTTTATTATGTTGCTCTAATAGCAATTCAGTAAGTATGATTCTATCTTGTTCATATCTGTTTGGTTTATCTTTTCGTGCTAACCACTTGTAGTATCCTGAACGGTTAACTGACATTATTTCGCATAAGGATTTAACGCTGTATTTGTCTTTCATATTCACATCTTTTAAAGAAACGAACTCCTTGTTTGCACCAGCTCCTTTCACTTGGTATCCTTTTTTTAACCGTTCATTTTCGATTTCTAATTTTATTAATTGCAACCTTAATATTTCTGTTTCGGTTAAAGTTTTACTTGTGTGTAATGCAGCAAAAGGATTTCCCGGATGCCCTTTGTAATCAAATGCTGCTTCACCGTATTTGCTGTAATCTCTTACCCAATGACATATCATACTTCTGTCTGCATTATATTCTTTCTCAAGTGTCCGAACAGAAATATGTTCATTTAGGTGTTTACCTATGATTTCTAATTTGTCCATATTCTCTTCTTTTGCCCTTTTTTCATTTTTTTACCTCCTACTATATTTTAACATAACAAAAAGGTAGATACATGGTGGTTTTCCATGTGTCTACCTTTATTTTACTATTGCACACAGCCCGGGGGTTTTCGTTTGACAAAGAAGCAGAGGGGGCAATCCTTGCCGTCTCTGCATAAACAGTAGAAAAAATTACCATTCCGTGTTATAATACTAATGATATTTTTTTTGGGGGGTTCTTATCTGTTGTCAGCTCTCATTGCTTTTTATTTGGGAATCTATACTGAAGGAGAATATATAATGGTTAGTAGATACATAGACGAAGCTGTTAAAAGAAAATTATATGCAGAATCAATGGGACGGTGTATGAATCCAAGTTGTCAGCGAGAGTTATTTTGTAAAAATGGCGATATAATTGAAAAAGCTCATATTGATCCTTATTGTGAAACAGCCGACAACTCTTTTGACAACTTAGTTTTGCTTTGCCCAAATTGTCATACAGAGTTTGATAAAAACCATGCTTTTACACCAGAAGAAGTATTGGGATGGAAAGAGACCAGAAAAAAAGAACTAGAAAGATTTTTTGGCAAAAAGTTCGAGACATTTGAGGATTTAAAAAAGGAGGTTGCCCCTCTACTTCAGGAAAACAAAACTATTTATGAAAGATATTATTTGAATGACAATAAAGCCTTGTGGGATAAATTTGAAGGCAAAGTATTGGTGAATAACAGAAAACTGAAGGCGCTATTTTTAGCAAATGCTGATTTAATTCAACGACATCGAGAGAAATCTTACTCGAATCTGGCATATGTTCAATCCTTTATAGCACATATTGACGAATTTGAAGCAACTCGTACAGAAAAAGAAAAAAACAGGGAAATTCTTTTTCCATCAGAAATAAATTCAATGTTTGGAATTACTCCTGTCGAAGATTTCATGCTTCCCTCCACTGAGTCGTTGGAGCTCTTAATTGAAAAGCTAAAAATACAAGGTAAATATGAATCCAAAGTTATTGGCATTGACCATCCATATATTCAGATGAATGAGGGAGGACAATCAGTCCGAGTTTTTTTGGATGATACACCCAGATTGAGACAGTTGTATTATGATTATGGCTGTTTTATGGGGGCAAAAGTTCGCTTGGAAAGTTTGAATTATGCTATGAAGTATATCCGTTCAAGAAATGTTAGTTTTAATTTTTTGTCTGATAGCAATTTAAGAGAAATTACTATCCAAAACACAAAGCTAATTTTTGTTTATGAATATTGCTTGAGCCAATCAGAATTAATGCGTCTCGCTCCAGAGAAAAACAGCATTGTTGTCAACTTACATAACTGGAACGGAGAAAGCTGCATATCCAGCCAAGCATATATGTTGGCAAAGCAGATGAATGTTCAGCTGTTAACTATGGGTGCTTTTTATGGATATATTAATGAAATCAAGTAGATTGAATAATGATATTATTGAACGGGTAAGAAAACATATAACGCTGTTCGATTCTTTCAAGCATGTATTCTTATTCGGCTCTGCATTAGAGCTAAACACAATTAATAATGACATTGATATATTAATCATATACACAGAATACTCAAACAAATTCGGCAATGATTTAATACTATTTACAAATAAATTAGAAAAGGAACTCGGTATGTTCGTTGATATAACATCCTTAAGCGTTGAAGAAGAGGAAGAAACCAAATTTTTAGATAGGATTAAGTCCCATTGTTTGAAATTAAAATAAAGATACTAATCAAGAGTTTGCTGAATAGCTTTCAATACATGAAAATTACTTATTTTTATCAATTTTATGGATGGACTTGCTTTACGTGTTGAAAGCACGTTATGTCTTACCAAGCACTGAATTTGGTTAGCCAAATTCGCTTGTTAGGGGCTCTTTATAAATTTGTGGGGGAGGACTATGAGTTTTTATTGCGGCTTTCAAGCAAACGATTTGTTCCTGTTATTTCCGCATCTACTAAGTCAATCATTCTTTTTACATTTGCGGAATGAGTAGCAGAAACTTCATTCTCCCATAATGGATTCACTTGCTTTTCAATTCCTGTACGGTATTTTTGCAGGACGGTAAGGCGTTTCTGCAAAAGCTCCTGTTGTTCCTCTGGCGTAAATGTATTCAAGAAAAATGCGGCAATAGAAAAGATGTTTGTATCGTAATTGAATTGTAGGATGGATGCTTTTAACGTAGCTATAAACTCGTCTTTCCCTTTGTCAGAAAGACTATAAACGGTACGGTCTGGCATATTTCCGACTTTCTCGGCCGTACCTAATATGTACTCCTTTTTTTCGAGAGTTTTCAGCGTAGAATATACGGTCGAATCAGCGATATTAAACCACCATTTTACATTCATGTAGTTTAAGAGCTTTATTATCTCATATGCGTTAAGCGGTTTTTCATAGATAAGCCCCAAAAGCATTGTGGCTGGTTTTGATAACATACAGTTTCCTCCTTGACATTCTGTTGTATCTGTAGTACTATATATATGAAGTAGTTTTTATAAGCACTACTATTATACCACAGTCAAATTGAAAATGGAATACCCAAAAAGGAGGTTTTTTATGCCACAGCTTAATAAGGGCGGTAAATTTGTATTTGGACTTTCTGTTATACATCCAGATTTAACAATTCATATTCCGCCACAAGCATTGTTGGAATACGATGCAACACGAGATGGAAAAGTTATTATTTTTACAGGAAGCAAAATAACAGGTGGTTTTTGTGTTACTACATATTCATTGCTACAGGGCTCAAAATTAAAGCATATTTTAGAGGAGTGTCCTGAATTAAGGGATTGTGTACTTTCAGAGGGAGAGTTTATTCAATACAAAGGGCGTAAATACGCTTGGCTTGATATTGATAAAAATGGTGTAATTAAATTGCCGCACAGTACCTTGGCGGTCTTAGACCTGCAATCTGGAATGGAACTAATGTCTATTCGCAGCAGTGATATTGCTTTTACGATGGGTGCAAAAGGATCGCTGCTTCAAAAAGCCCATAGCTTTCAAGGAGAAATCGCAAAATATTAGGAGAATAATGAAATGAAAAACATAGCAGATAATCGGTTATTCAATATGATTTTGTTATTCACAATCATAGGCGAGTTTATGGTTCCGTGGATACTGGGACAGTTTTATTCTGAATATAACGGCATGATAATGGTTATGAGTGCTTTAGGAAGTCCGCAAAGTCCTGTCCGACTTGTTTATAATTTATGGCTTATCTTGCTTGGAGGTTTCTTAGCATATACAGCAGGTGCATACTTTTTGTCATTAAGAGCAAAGTTTCCTGTTCTGGCGGTTTTCATGCTTCTTTCGATTGGAATTTTTGCTGTTGGTGCGGGGCTTATTTCTGGATTTTTTAGTGTAAACGAAAGCAAAGACATAATTACTACAGCTTCAAAGATACATGGTGTAGGTGCTGCAATCGGTTTTATGGCTTTATTATTTTTTCCGCTTCTAAATGGAATTGTATCATTTAAGCAAAAAGACATAATGGAGGGTATTATCAGTATAAGCTCGTTTGTTTTATCGCTTATTTTCTTTGCCTGTTTTGTTATGGGAGATAAGGAGAAATTTCAAAATACCCTTTTGAAGTATGAGGGATTATGGGAACGCCTTCCTTTGTTTTGTATGTATATTCCGTTTGTTTATAGGGCTATTGGTAGATTACTTTTTCTAAAACGATAGAGAGGTATTTGAAGAATGAGATTAGAATGGCTATTATGCCCTCTTTGCGGAAATAAGACCCGCAATAGAATTAGAGAGTATACCATTTTGAAAAACTACCCTCTTTACTGCCCAAAATGTAAGCAGGAAGTCTTGATTGAAGCAAAAAATTTACAAATAACAGTTATTAAAGGAAAATCAGACAAGCTATTATGAAAGGTGGAGATGATTATTTTGGATTATAAAGAAACACATTTGAATTTTTTATATGTTGATTTATTAAGAGAATATGGTGAGAAACAAGCAGAACGGCTTTATTCTTTAATATGTCAAAAGTATACCGACCTATACAAATGTGAAATGAAACTTGAAAGTGACGAGATGAACGAGCATATTTTCAAAAGGATATTACCGACAATAGGTGTATATATGACACTTTTGGAAAACGGCTTTACCAAAGAAAAAGCACTTGCAGTTGCTCATGATGAAATACAACATAATGCTCGACACAAGGCTGAGGAAAATGCCAAACGCTGAACGATTTTAGCCGGAAGATGAAACAGAAAAAGTAATGTGCGATTTGAAAATTCACACACTCGCACCTGTTTTTCGATTTTGCTAAACTGTAATTGAAAGGCAGATGCATTATTTATGCCACGGTTTATAGAAGAATTTTACTACAGAAATATTGATCCGCAGACACGCAGTACAAAAACAAATGAAAGTCCTGATAAAGAACGAAAATTTGCTAACTAATTTTCTAACCGACGAGCCGAAGAAATGGTTTCTCGATTATGTGAACGCTTGGGGTGTTGTTAACGGATAATCAAACCTCGATAGCTTCGTTATGGGCTTCCGACTTGGAGCAAAGTTTGCCTATGAAGCTTTTATCTCAACCGAAACACCATTTCAAGATTTGCTAAAAGAGTAATTCTATTCCGAAAATAATCGCCTAATTTTTAATGTTCGTCGTAAAAAGTGTAATGAACAGCAGAATATTCGTTGTATTTTTTGTAATTGCACATTTTTCTCTACAAATTTTAAAATCGCACAATCGTAAACTGAAACCTCCTTTGGTACAATGACAGTATCCAAGGAGGTATTATTATGGTTAAAACAATATTTAAATAATCCGGCGGTACATACACAATGCAAGGCGATTACCGCTTGCCTAATCTTACTTTACCCGCCGAAGACGAACGCTCTATCGGCGTATGGGGACAGCGCCGACTACGATACCTAAAACAGCACCATAAAGTGCTGTACTACAATCTGCTCACTTCCGGCAAGCTTCATTCCCACCTTGCCGACACCGAAGAACAGGCGTAAGCTCTCTTTTCTCGGCTGGTAAAAGAATACGCCGAAAAAGAAGGTGTCACAGAACAACTCAAAGCCGCCGACCAAATGGCGTGGGTGCGGAGGATGAACAATATTCGAAGCAAAGTAATTGAAGTTGTAAGCAAAGAAATTATCTACACATAACGAAGCAGGCACGGGAGATACCCTCTCGTGCCTGTGTCGTTATAAAAAACTAATACTATTTTATAATCTATGAAATGGGAAATTTTTCAATCTCATCTTTTGTAAATCCAATCCACCGTAAACTCATATTCCTGATTAATCTGTCGAGTAGAATGATTAAATACTGGGTGTTAGGATCGTTTTTGAAATCATAGTAGTACGCATATCCATGGACAATGGTACGCCTGATTTCTTTAATTTGTTCACTGACTTTGTCTGAAGACAATGTAGGTCTTGATAACAACTGTGGAAATTCATTAAACATATATTCCAGTTCGTTTTTAAGCGAAAATTTGGAATTCTGAGCTTTCTTATGATCCAGTTTGTCGAACAAATATTCGAACGCCATAACCTGTTCCACAAATCGCTGCGGGGAAAACATAGAATCAAAGTTTCCCAAATGTCCCAATGGTATGCTTTGTGTTATCTTATTTCCCGCATCTAGCGCTATGTTATCCAAAATTTTCGGAATGTATTTCATAACATCAAGTTCTTGAAAGAAGCCATCATGCCCTGAGACCGATTCTTCTGAAATGAGAGGACAGAAAAACCAGCCAACTTTTAAGCCCTTTTTATATAGAGTGATACGATTAAATGGCACCTCTGCGTGGGATACCATAAACATTGCTAGTCGGTACAAAACCACAGCAATATCATAGCATTCCTGTATGTCATCAGTTTGAAGCGGGAGCAGCAGTTCTCCCTTTCGGTCAAAGTCTTCTAGAAGGCCAAGTCGGTTATCGTGTCCTATACGGAATGTTAATTCGTATCGCCTGCTATTCATAGAAAACGGTACTTTGTATGCATCCTTGGGCTCCATTGCCAAATTAGTACCTGCTCTGACCATATCTAGGTATTCATATTTGTACCTGAAAATGTCATCAAGGAACGGTGATTGAAAGCCTATTGTATCGTATCCATCTTCCAACGCAATCATATAGATGATATAGTAGCGCAAATAGCAGATGCTTCCCATAGAGTATTCCACTAAAAAAGTGGCTTTTTGTCCTTTTATTCCATTGCCAAAATACTGCCCCTGAAGAATATAATTCGTTTTGGAATTATATTCCTTTGAAAAAACATTCAGTAGACTATCATCTGTAAATAACTCCATACGGTAATTCTCAATTACAAACGGAATTTTCCCTTCTTTGAAGAATACAAACCCTTTAACCATTATATCACCCCATTTGACCTATCGATTAGTTAATGACTATGTTTTTACAGCTTTTTCATCACCATAACCACGGTTTTTTGAAACATTCCTCAGCAATATCGATCCTCGTCTGCTCGATATATTCTTTGGGAGAAATTGGTCTGCTGTCGTACATTTTATTCTGTGGTGCAAACAGTGGTTGTGTCCAGTATCGACCGTTATCGTCAATCATTCCTATGGAAATTGTGGCGGAAAACATTCCTGGTATGATCGCATCTTTATGATAGCAAATTTTAAGAACAATTGTTTCTCCAACGTAAATTTTCTTGTCGTAACAGTAGGAGTAGTTGAGTAGGTTTGCCTCTGCCCATTGATGTGCTTCGTCTGCCGGAAAAATGCAAGACGACTGCTGGAAGTGCCATAAGATATCCATCGAAGAAATTGCCGTATTTCCAGCATTTTTCAAGGTATATATTACACAGCACCATTCGTTTGGATTTAGTTGCTCATCTTTATAATGCGCATTGACTATGGCGTTTTTCTTTTTGCCTTCTATTGTTACATTGTCGATATGTGCAACAAAAAGCTCTATGTCACATTTCATTTTTATGCCGTAGCCGGTTCGCACAATATAGTCTTTATAATCGATGACTTGCATCTCCGGTCGATTTTGGAATACTTCGCGTTGAAGCTTTTTTGATTCCAACCGGTCTTCACGTCTCTCTTTATGCCGCTCTATAACCAGCGTGGTGAGCAAAGTGACAACGCCACCTATCACTGCACTGATAATGGCGATTAAGAGTTCATTTGTCATCTTTCTCCTCCGTTTATTATATTCTTTGCAGAGTTTATTCATATTACCCGGCAAACCAACGTCCTGTATGTTGCACGCCAAGCGTATTTTTCAAGCACCATCACTATTCATCGGTATGTACAAACAACGCTGATATCTCACGGTGTTTCAACATCGCCCTTTACCAGTGCACATACATGATTTCTTCCTAATCTCTTTATTTCAATCTTTCACACAGCGGCAGGATTTCTTTCAGCTTGGCGACGATGAGTTTCTTGCTTTTATAAAACGCTTACGTTTTCTGAGCATACGAGTAAATCTCCATCGGTCAAGATGTTTTGGCATTTTGTTATATATTTCCTGATAGTATACCTTTGTTGGAATCCAGCAACCATTTTTAGTTATGCTATGCCCATCCAGTAGGTGTAGGAAAAAAGATGCTTGTATAACAATCGAAATAGAGTTACTTACTCCTGAGCCTATATGATTGTGTTGGTACAAATTTCGAGGTCCTTGAAAGAAGCCCATCAACATATATCGTATTCCATCCTGCTCATTCCGATCTGATTCTGTTTTCAAATCGTTGATAGCAATCAATGGAGTTTTCTTTATTTCCCCAGTTTTCTTATCCACCTCAAAGGATAGAGCCTTTGTAGCCAAATCGAACCCATGTGAATCAAGTCCCGACTTTTTCTTAAGATAGTTTTCCAAAGACACAAAGCTTTCGCGTGCCGCTGCTTCAAACTCTGATTTGTACAAAAGTTTTAAAGCATCAGAAAGAGTTGGATGTATGTTATACACCTCAAAAAAGCCTTTCAGTTTTTCCAAAGAATACGGCATTAAATTTCCACAGCAAGGACAGAAAGGAAAATCGTGATAGGCAAACCCGTAGGTTCTATCATCATACTCTTTGATTGACTTCCGTCTTGGCGGAAGCGAACAGCCATTAGGACAAGAATATCTTTTGCTTCTCGTGACAGCTCACCTCACTTCAACATTTCACACAGCGGCAGGATTTCTTCCAGCTTGGAAACGATGCGTTTTTGCTCGGCAAGGGGAGGAAGAGGAAAAAGAAATTGTTTGATAGACTGCAATCCTACATTGGGTTGGGTTGTCTTGTTGATATACCGATTTATTTCATTTTGAATTACTTGGCTTTTCAATACATAAAACACATATTTGTACAGCATCAAATCATTTCTCAAGTTTTTGATTGTACAGCATGAATAAGAAACTAAAAAAGGCTGGTCTGTTTCTACGATTCTAATAACACCAATTGTGCCATATCGAGGAAAAATAATATCATTTTTTGACGGAGCGCACTTCTTACTTAATTGTAAGAAATCATCAACACTGATATGCTTTGCGTCGTCATAATCGATTCCACCATCTTTTGTGAAATTAAGAGGAGAAATATAGGGTATTCCGTTTGTTTCAACAGTTGGTGGCATTTTATGATCAATATCGCCGATCATTAGTGAAATATCATTAAGCCTGCACCATTTCCAACTCTCCGGAATGTCAAACGGAATTTCATCCTCTGAGATTTCAGGCAGAGGCTTTTCTTTTTTTATTTTGCTGGCTTTGATGAGCTGCTGTTTTTCTGCTTGAATCTGCTGATACAGTTCTTCACCGGTGCCTTCTTCGGGGCGCTGTTCCACCAATTTGCCTTGAAAAGCCATTTGCAGAATAGATTTCTGCATATCCACAGGGAAACGCTTGTTGAAGTCCTCCAGTCTGCTCCACGCCTGCTCATAACTGTCGATTAGGGGAAGCAATTCTTCTATCTTTGCAACAATTCGTTTTTGCTCGGCGAGAGGGGGAATTGCAATAACAGCTCGATACAAACGGTCATCATTGATTGCAGGATATGCTACGCCCTTTGAGTTTTCCGTATTATTGGCGTATATATCAAAAGCAGGAGACATCAAATAGTAAAACAAATACTTATTGTAAATCCCCACATGACAAGTCATCGCTGCAAATCCGGTACTGGCAATCGGCATGAAACTGAAATCTCGATCAATAATACACATATTGTGTAAGTAGGGTCTAACTGTGGAATACAAAATATCCCCACACTCAACAATTTTCCTTGCCCTTGAAGGGGCTTTGTCTGGTTCGATTATATTTTCCTCAGAGTTAAGCCGCTGTCGTTTATTATCAATGGAACCTATATCTATGTAGGAGAATGTTGTTTCTGGAACAATTTGTCCTCTGTTGTAAACAACGGTTCTAAGTCTTGCCCACATCCAACTTTCCGGAATCTCAAACGGAATTTCATCCTCTGCAATTTCCGGCAGGGGCTTTTCTTTTTTGATCTTGCCTTCATTGATAAGCTTTTGCTTTTCTGCTGGAATCTGCTGATACAGTTCTTCGCCGGTGCCTTCTTC
>OJRD01000671.1_pt1 | contig 18071 bp, 10 predicted proteins | sample 1599051 | NCBI WGS metagenome assembly OJRD01 (sample SAMN03922523, study PRJEB24848) | human gut metagenome | isolation source: stool sample | host: Homo sapiens | place: Germany | collected 2010-02 | reverse complement strand
ATTGGGAAACCTATCATAGAAATATGACAAGGCGCCGGGTACTTAGCCTACATAACCAGATTGTAAAGGCCATCAACGCGCACTTTTCCAACGTTGCGATCCCGCATCAGATCGCTATGCTGGAGCAGCGAACCCGCGAGCTGAAAGCCCTCAGTATCGAGATTCTGAACCTCGCAAAACAAGCTAAGGAGTGGTTGCGAATATAAGATCGGGCTCCTCGCCCGGTGGAGCGTTGTATTATAACAAGGAGAAAGTGGATAAGGATGAAGCCGAAGTGCTCCTCTGGCAGAAGATGTTGGAACCGTTCGACCGATACGGGCGCATGGATGTCAATGCCTACATGGAGAGTTTCATTCGAGTATGATTTCATTTTCAGAGCCAAGTACAGAACTGTTTATTGTGACCCTAATTTCACTTCGGAGGCGGATTCTTTCTATTAGATAAAGATAATCGAGAAAAAGTCTTTCAATGCGCGACGCAACTTGGTAACTGCCTGTTGAAGTTGTTTGTCGACCTTTTTCTGCGGAATGCCAAATTGTTCGGCAATCTCCTTGTAACTCTTTCCCTCCAGCCGCCGGGCCTTGAATATCTGCTGCGTCAGTTCCGGCATTTGTTCGAGTTGGGCCCGGCATATTTCGAGAATTTCGTTCCGGAACAGGATGTCCGGGTCGCAACTCTCGATAGCTCGGGTATAGTAATCCATTGCGCTGCGCTCTTTGAGTTTGATCTGTTCGTATACGGCCTGTCCTATTTGCTGATTCCGGCGATACATCAGGCAATTGTTCCGGATGACTTTATACAGATAGGCTTCGATGTTCGCCCCGTTAATGTTGTCGCGATGTTCCCATACGGCCATGAAACTGTCGTGCACGATATCTTCTGCCGTTTTGGAATCCCGCACATAGCTGTTGGCTATGAGCAGGTATTTCCGCTTGTATTGACGGAATAGCTGCTCGAAAAGTTGCTGTGAGAACGACGAAGCTGTGTCCATAGAGAGTATTCTATACACAAAGATATAATATTTTCCCGGAAGAAATTCTGAAAATAAAATTACGCCCGTACGGACGGAATGCGAAGCGGTTCCGGAAAGCGCGGATCAGAGAAGCCGGAGCATGTGCTTAATTCACACCGTTTCAATGAATTGAACATATTGAAAAAAAATATTTTCGTGATTTGTTGTTTGTTCATGGGGGAAAGAGGAGCAGTTATGCATCTTTATTATCAGATAGAGCCCATAAAAGATGAAAGAAGAAATTACAAACGCCCAGTTGTTTCGGTTCTGTGCCGGAGAAACGACAGTCAAAGAGAATGATCGAATTGCCGCCTGGCTGGATGAGAATCCCGAAGAGCATCAGCAACGGCTGAACGACGTGCATTCGATGTACCTTGTAAGCATTTTATGCGACGAATCCGAAGCTAAGCTGCCGACACGACGCTCTGCATGGGCCACTTCTTTCCGTCGGTATGCTGCCGGCATTGCCGCCGCCTTGTTGGTCGGATTTGCAGGCAGCTATGCATTCTTTGCCTTCCGGCTGAACGGCTGGGCCCAACAGCAGACCGTCATCGAGGCTCCGGTGGGCCAGCATGTCCGGATTTCACTCAACGACGGTTCGGAGGTCGATCTGAATTCCGGAAGCCGGCTCATCTACCCTTCGATTTTCAGTGGCAAGGAACGCCGGGTCAAACTCGTCGGTGAAGCCCGGTTCGATGTCAGCCACAACGAAAAACAGCCTTTCATTGTGGAGACCTTCGCCTACGATGTCCGGGTGTTGGGAACCGATTTCAATGTGATTGCCGACGAGGCGAAAGGCCGGTTCTCGACGGCATTGTTCGAAGGCCGTGTGTCCGTCCGCAACCATCGGACCAGCGAGCAGGTCGTCATGGAACCCAATACGGTCGTCCGGCTCGAAAACGGCTACTTGTATGTGGACGAACTTGAGAATTGCGACGAGTATCTATGGACAGAGGGTATTCTGTCGTTCCGGAACGACTCGTTCGATGAGGTCGTTGAGAAACTCAGGAAATATTATGACGTCGAGATTGAAATCCGATGCGCTACGCTTCCGAAAGTGGCCTATGGACGCCTCAAAATCCGCATTTCAGAGGGAATCGAACATGCTTTACGCGTGTTGCAGCTCGCCTCTGATTTTACCTACGAATACGATCACGACCGGAACAGAATTATCATCCAGTGATGGTTTCATAAAGTTTAATACCACCCCCAAACGAAAATTGCCTATGAAGAAATGACCGAACGATCCACCATTGCCTTTCCGGTCGGACGTGAAAAAACCTGCAGGCGGGCAAACACCTGCAGGCCGGAGTCCAATCGGAAAATGATCAACCTTTTCTCAAAATTGAACTTTAATTCAACAAAAGTATGAATAAAAAGATTATTCAGCGAATTAGTTTGTTAATTCTTTTATTCGTTCTGCCCATCGCATATCCCGTAACCGACATTCACGCGCAAGACGTTCGTGTGACTATTCGTATGGAAAAGGTTCGTATGGAGCAGGTTATGAATGAGATTGAGCGTCAGACGAAATATCTTTTCGGAAGCGCCGAGAACGTGGATGTGAAACGCATTGTTACGGTACAGGTCGTGAATCGTCCGCTGCAGGAGGCGCTTGACGCCATGCTCCGGGGAACAAATGTATCCTATACGGTCCAGGGCTCGAACATTGTACTGAAGAACGGACGCTCTGAAGCCGAGGCGAAGAAGCCTGCTGTGATTTCCGGTGTCGTACGCGATGCGGCCGGCAACCCGGTTGTCGGAGCAGCCGTAGTCGTGAAAGGTACGACGATCGGGATCAGCACGGACTCAGAGGGCCGGTTTTCGCTCCAGGTACCCCCCCCCGCTTCGCAGGCCGTTCTGGAAATCAACTATTTGGGGTATGCCCCGGCGGATGTTCGGGTCGGCAGCGCCACTCGCTTCGACATTACGCTCAAAGAGGATAGCCAACAAATCTCGGATGTGCTCGTTGTCGGCTATACGCCCATGCGCAAAAGCGACTTTACGGGCTCGATAGCGAGTGTCAAAGCCAGCGAACTGACGACAACGACGCCCACCATGGCGCAGGCGCTTGCCGGCAAGGTCGCCGGCGTGGAGGTCCGGCAGGCCGACGGCGCGCCGGGTGAGGGCGTGCAGATACGTGTGCGGGGTGTCAACTCGCTCTCGGCTGGCAGCGATCCGCTGTATGTTGTCGACGGTTATCCTGCCTCGGAGGATGTTTACATCAATCCGGGCGATATCGAGAGCATCGACATTCTGAAAGATGCCGCCTCGGCTGCAATCTACGGTTCGCGCGGCGCTTCGGGCGTCGTGCTGATTACAACCAAACGCGGCAAAGAGGGCGAGCGCGCCAAGATCAGCTATGATTTCTCTTATGGTATTCAGCAGCTCGAACGTAAGGTCGATCTGTTGGATGCGAACCAATTCCGGGACCTGTACATTGCTTCGCGCAACGATTCCTATCGCCGGAAAGCGACGGCCGCCGGCATTGCGTGGAGTCCCAACGACGACAATACGATTCGTTCGGCCAAGGGATTTTCGCTCGCCGATGTCGGTATCCACCCCATGTTCTACGATTTTACGACCCGGACGCCTGTCGAACAGCAGTACAATACCGACTGGCAGGACGAGGTGTTCGGCAACGCCGGAATGATGCGCCACAACATTTCGGTGACGGGAGGTTCCAAGGCTATTCGCTACATGGCCAGCGTCGGCTACATGGATCAGGATGGTATTATCGCCCCCTCGAATCACAATCGCATTAATGCCCGTCTGAATCTCGATGCACAGATCACCAAGCACTTTTCGGCCAGCCTGAGCTATTCGATGTACGACGTCAAAAACAAAGTGGTACAGGCGGAAGGGCGTATGATCAATGACGGTGTTATTCAAAGTATGCTCATGTATCTGCCCAACCTGCCGGCCTATGAGGAGAACGGCGATTACGCTCGTAGCGCCATGATCCGGATGGTGACGGACTGGGGCATCAATTTCCCCGAAAATCCGCTCGTCATCGCCAACGAACTGGATATTTCGGAGAAGACTTCGCGCCACAACCTGAACTTCAACCTGGTCTATGAACCATTGCCCGATCTGAAGATCTCGGCGCGACTGGGACAGCAGTGGTACAACTACCGCTATTTCTACTACCGGCCGATGAGCATAGGCCGAAACAGCACGCCCGCCTATGGGCCCGAACTGGCCTCCTACAATATCGCCCGCTCGAGCTCGACCTACGATATCGACCGGCTCGGGGAGTTCACGGCAAGCTACAAGAAACAGCTCGGACGCCATCACGTCGATGCGCTCATCGGCTATACGCTTCAGCGCAAGACCTACGACCGACTCGGTGTCCAGGCTACGGGATTCGCCGACGACCGCATCCACGAGGTGACAGCCCACGGCCCGAAAGATTCGGACGTATCGCTTTATGAAACCCGCAAAGCGGCTTGGTCGATGATGTCCTATCTGGCGCGTCTGAACTATTCGTTCGACGACCGTTACACCGTGACCGGAACGTTCCGCACCGACGGTTCGTCGCGTTTCGGCGTCAATAACCGCTGGGGATATTTCCCGTCGGTATCGGCAGGCTGGACGATCTCGAACGAACCGTTTCTGAAAGATGCGCTCGAAAACATTGCTACGGTCCGTATCCGTGCCAGCTGGGGTAAGAGCGGCAACAACGACATCGGCAATTATTCCAGCATTGCAGGTATCTCGACCGGAAGTTATGCTTTCGGCACGACGGCCGTATCCACTTCCCGTCTCGGCGGGTTTGCCGATTCGGAACTCGGATGGGAAACGACGACGCAGGCCAACATAGGTCTGGACCTGGGATTTTTCAACAGCCGGTTGAATGTGATTGCCAACTATTACAACTCCATCTCGACCGACATCCTCTATAACGCACCGATCTCCGCGATTTCCGGGTTCACCTCTTCAACGACCAACATGACCGATGCGAAGATCCGCAACCGTGGTTTCGACCTGCAGGTCGACGCCCGATTGCTGACCGGCAAGGTAAAGTGGAATGTCAGCACGAATATTTCGATCAACCGTAACAAAGTGGTTAGTTTGGGCGGACTGGACGACATTCTCTCCACATCGGAGCGTTCCGTGCAATCGCATATTACCAAAGAAGGCTATCCCATTGGGTCGTTCTACGGCTACAAGGCCGTCGGCATCATGTCGGAACTCGATTACAAGAACGCGCTGAAGGACCGGGAGGTTTATCTGGCCAACGGCAGCAAGTTCCCTGCCGGCTACACGCTGCAAGGGCCTGCCGTACCCAGCTATGCGCTCGACGATCTGTCCTACGGCAATACGATCTGGAAAGACGTGAGCGGCGACGGCGTCATCGACACGAACGACAAAACGATTCTGGGGAACGCTTATCCCGACTTTACGGGCGGCTTCTCGACCAGCCTCTCGTGGAAAGGCTTCGATCTGGGAGCGAGCTTCACTTACTCGTACGGCGGTGAGGTGATCAATTTCCAGGATTACTATCTGTTCAACGTGGAAGGATCGTCGAACCAGTATGCGATTGCCGCCGACCGTTATGTGTCGGATACGAATCCGGGGCGCAACAACGTACCCATCGCCACGCGGATCTCGGTGACGAACCAATCTCTCAAACTCTCTTCGTACTATGTGGAGGACGCCTCTTATTTCCGCTGCTCGAACATTACGTTAGGCTATACGTTGCCCAAACGTCTGCTCCGGAAGATCGGGGTCGAATCGTGCCGGGTATATGTCAGCGGCGACAACCTCTTCACTATTACCGACTACCGCGGTTACAACCCCGAGGTTTCGTACAAGAGCAGCAACCTGATGCCCGGATTCGACTGGGGTTGCTATCCGCTGTCGCGTATCTACTCGGTAGGTTTAAATTTAACGTTTTAATCCGTTCTGTTATGAGAATCAGTCATCTGTTTATTCTTCTTGCAGCGTCGGCTATGCTGACTGCGTGCGATTTTCTCGACGAATATAATCCCAATTCAGTGACAGTCGGCAATTACTATACTTCCGAAGAGGACATTGTCGCATCGCTTAACGGCGTCTACACCTCGCTGACGCAAAGTTATGTTGCCGATAACTATCACTATTTTACCGATGTGCGCGCCAATGCGACCGTCGTAACCAACAGCGGCGCCAACAGCGGCATTCCCTATCAGTTCTACAATTATACGCTTACCGAGGAGAATGTCTATGTTTACAACCGTTATTCGCAGTTGTACAAGATCATTTCGCGCGCCAATACGCTCTTCGCCCATCTGGGGGATGTCAGTTATGCTACTCCTTCGGCCCGCGATACGTATGAAGCCGAAGCCCGGTTCCTGCGCGCTTTGTCTTACTACTGGCTGGTAACCGAGTGGGGTGACGTGCCATTGGTGCTCAAGGTTCTGGAGAGTACGGAAGAGGTTCGGGCCAACAATTACCGCCGCCCGAAGGCCGAAATCTACCAGGCCATTTTCGACGACCTGAAATATGTGACCGAAAGCCCCCTGCTTGATGTGCAACCTGCCTCGGCATGCGGCAAGGTCAGTAAGGCTGCCGCATGGGCACTTTGGGGCAAAGCCTTGTTGCAGCAGGCTTGCGATGAAGATTTCATCGGCTCGAAATCCGAATTGCTCGGACAGGCGATCGGGAAACTGACTGCTGCCTGGGATCTGCGCAAGTTCGGCGAACTCTCGTCGGTTTCCTATTCCTCCGTCTGGGACCTCTCTACGCAGAAGTCGTGTGCGGAAAATATTTTCCAGGTCAACTATATTCAGGGGAACGCCGACCTGGGATCGGTGTGGAATTATATGTACGGTCCTGAGGGAGCGGGCGTCACCTCGCAGAGAAAAGGCGAGATGCAGAACGTCACGATACAGGCTGTCTATGATTCATTCGAGCCGGGCGATGTCCGCCGCTCTTTCCTGCGGGCAACGAACAAGGCGGGGCAGACTTACTATCACACCATGAAGTATGCCGATCTGGAATGCGGCGCCAACGGGTATGGAGGCAACAACTGGATTGTGCTGCGTTATGCCGATGTGGCGCTGATGCTGGCTGAAGCCTATTATTGGTCGAAAGAGGAAACATTGGCGAAAATCTGGCTGAACAAGGTGCGTGAGCGTGCCGGGCTGGGCGATTGGTCGGGGAGCGACCTGCGTCAGGGCATCTACGATGAACGCCTGCACGAATTCATGCAGGAGGGGCTCCGCTGGCAGGATTTGCTGCGTATGTACGATCGTATGGAGATGCTGGAGCACTTCAGCGCGATCAATTCCAATTTTTCGTTGAAAGACTTGTTACTGCCTATTCCCTACAACGAACGGATTCTCAATCCCGAAGGCCTTTATCAGAATCCGGGATACGGAAGCAATTAAACGGTTCGGGACATGAAAAGATTCTCGTTAATTCTTCAGGCATTCCTGCTCGGTTGCACGGGTATCCGTCGTAGAGAGGCAACCCGTTAGACATTTGAAAAATTTTAACAGACTGAAACCATGAAAAGAATCATATCGTTGCTATGCGTCGCATGTTTGGTTTTGATAACCGCATGTTCCGACGACAAAGAGGTGGGGCCGATTTTCGATTCGGTCCTTACCCCCGATTTCACGTTCGATGACGGCGCAGAGATTATCGCCGGCGTCGATGCCGTACAGTTTACCGACAATTCAACGGCCAAAGGCACGGAGATCAGCGGCTATTTCTGGCATTTCGGATTCGCCGGACTGGGAAACTGGTCGGAAGAGGCTGCTCCGGACCCTGTCATGTACAAGGAGGCCGGCGAATATGTCGTTACGCTGACGGTCTACGGCGCCGACGGCAACAGCAGCTCGACCAAACGGACCATTGTCGTCAAGGCCGCCAATCTGGCGCCCTCGGCATCCTTCACGTATACTCCGGAAACGGTGGTTGTGGATACCGAAGTAACCTTTACCGACACATCGGTCGATTCCGATGGCGAGATCGTCGCCCGCCGGTGGACCCTTCCCGATAATACGACCTCTACCGAAGCTTCGGTCAAATATACCTTCACGAAGGGCGGCACGTTCGATGTGACGCTTCAGGTGACTGATGACCGGGGTGCAAGCAGCGAGGTTTCGAAGAAAATCTTCGTAGCAGGCGACGAGGGCATCGGCTCCGGCAGCGAGAGCGACCCGTGGCAGATTGCCACCGCCGACCGATGGAACGAGATCGCGCAGTCGATCAACGGCACCCAGCCGGGCGATTATAAAGCCGGGGACTACTATCTGGTGACGAACGATATCGATTTCAGCGGTAAGAACTTCATCGCATGGGACAGCTTCTCCGGTCAGCTCACCGGCAACGGCAACTCGCTGAAGGGCATTACGGCGACCCGCACGGTTGCGGAGGCCGACATCGACGCGGATGCTGCCATCTTCGGCGTCATCCGCATTAATTCGGGTACGGTCAAGGATCTCAAAATCGAAGCTACCCTCACCTCGAACGGCAACCGGATCGGCGGCATGACCGGGCGCAACAACGGAACGCTCGACGGCGTATACTTCGTGAAAGGCACGCTCACGGGTGTGAAGCGTGTCGGCGGCATTGCGGGCGAAAACAACTCGGTTATCGTCAACTGCGCAGTGTTGGGCGGCAACATCTCGTCATCGGGCGAGAATGCCGGCGGCATCACGGGCGGCAACACCAATGCAAAAGCCTTCGTCATCAACTGTTACAGCTGGATGGAGTCGCTCGTTTCATCGGGGCCCAATACCGGCGGCATCATCGGTTACGGTGGCAGTGACTCGTTTGCCGTCAACTGCTATACGACAACGGCGACCGTTGTCTCCGGGGGCATGTACGGCGGAGCTGTCGGATACGTCAAGAAGAGCAACCTGCAGAACATCTACGGCAATTCAGCGGTCGGCGTCGCTGTGGGAAGAGCGAAAAACACCGGCAGCAATGTTCCTTCGGTATGGCCGACGCAGACTTCCAGAGCCCTCTCGCTCGGAGAGATGATGTCGGGCAGCGTGAGCGTACCCTCGAATAACACGGAGTACGGCAGCTTCGTCGAGGCGTTGAATGCCGGCGTGGATATTTTCAACAGTGCGACGTTCAGCCAGAAACCCGAAGGCGTGGTACTCCGCCGTTGGAAGAGTTCGGGCACCTACCCGGTTCTGGCGGACTAACCCTTCATTCATGTTTGTAAAACGGCCCTGGAGGGTGATCTTTCGGGGCCGTTTTTATCCATTTAAAATTGAAACCAATGAACAAGCGTATTTTTATTTTTCTATTCATTATCGGGGCGTTATGTCTGTGCGGTTGTGCGGACGACTTCGCCACAAAAATCAATTTGGACGGAAATTCGTCCGAGGGAGAATTTAACAGCGAGGCCGCGCTCTATGGTACGGTTCAGGACAACTACGGCAAACCGATAGCGGGCGTACTTGTCAGTGACGGCATGCAGACTACTGAAACCGATGCGAAAGGCAATTGGCAGTTGTTCAGCGACCTGAAGCTTCGTCGGTTCGTGTTCGTCACGATTCCGGCCGGTTATGAAGTTCCGTCGAAGAACGGAATTCCCCAGTTCTGGCAGCGGATTCCCGAAAACGAGAAGCAATTCAAGGCCGATTTTACGTTGATGAAGCGCGCCGGCTCGGGCGATCGGTATACGATTTTGATGACGGCCGATCCGCAGATCCGCGCCAAGACCGCGGGAACGGACAAATACATGTTCCATTCGATCGACATTTACGAGGACATGTGCAAAGACATGAAGGAGCTCGCCGCGACGATCACCGACCGTCCGGTATACAGCATTTGCCTGGGCGACATGGTGCACAACAACATGAGTTTGTGGGAAGACTATTGCGAGGGCCTCAAGGATTTTTCGTTCCCGGTGTTTCATGTGATCGGCAACCATGACCACATTCAGAATGCTGCGAGCGACGATTTGGCCGTGGCGGAATATGAAAAATACCTCGGGCCGACGAATTATGCCGTCGATCTGGGACAAGTTCACTACATTTTCCTCGACAATATCGAAATGGCGGATAATTCCGCACTCACGGCCAGCGCCACGGGCGCCTACAAGAACGGGCTTTCCGAAGAGGCTGTCGAATGGCTGTGCGGTCATCTGTCGCATGTCGACAAAAACAAGATCCTCATGGTTTGCGGACACACCTCGTTTTACAAGAAGATCGGTTACGATCCGTCGGTGTCGGACCTGAATGCATCCGTCTATACGGGATTGTTCTCCGCCTACAAATTCGTGCATTCATGGGCGGGGCACAACCACGATTATTATAACTATGCCTATGCCGCCGAGGAGACCAGTCCGAAATACCCCAATGTCGAGTCGCATATCCTGGGACGTTCGACCGGTATGTTGGGACTCAATGCGTCCGTTACGTCCGACGGCGGCCCGCGGGGTTATCTGGTGATCGATGTCGACGGCGAGAACATCACGTGGAAATTCAAGGCCTGCGGTTATGAGGAGGGCAAAAAGCTGGAAAACCTACCTGCCGACTGGCAGCTCCGTGCTTATGCGCCTAACGAGCAGGGCTGGTACACTTCCGGGAAAGTTTATGTCAACGTCTGGAACTACGACGCCCACTGGGGGCCCGTTTACTATTCGGATAGCGGTAAAACGAAGGTGGCGATGAGCAAGGACAAGACCCACGACGGTTACGCCAATTCACTCTACGAGCAGTATAAGGATCAGTATACGGTATTGGCATACACCACGACACCCCATATGTTCAGTATCGAACCGTCGGAAGGTGCCACTTCGGCGACGATCGAGACAACCGACCGGTTCGGCAACCGTTATACTGCCAGTGTAAGTTGGTAACCCCTCTCCTGCGTTCCGGGCCGCCGGGGATTTTACAATAGACAATGTGTGATCTATGAGATGTGATTTTGTATTTTGGGGAGCCGCCGCATTGGGCGGATTGGTCCCTGTTCACGGGCAGGATAATACGATGCGCCGTCCGAATATTCTGTTCTGCATCGCCGACGATGCCGCATGGCTTCATTTCGGGGCTTATGGCTGCCAATGGGTCTCGACGCCGGTTTTCGACAGTGTGGCCGCACGGGGTGTGCTGTTCGAGAATTGTTACACTCCGAATGCGAAATCGGCGCCTTCGCGTGCGTCGCTGCTCACGGGACGCTACTCGTGGCAGTTGGGCGAGGCGGGTAATCACATCTGTCATTTTCCCGAGGATGCCGGGGTCTTCACCGAGGCGCTCGAAGAGGCTGGGTACGACGTGGCCTTTACCGGCAAGGGCTGGGCTCCGGGCAATCCCGGCATGAAGAACGGCCGTAGACGGCAGTTGACGGGTGAAGCGTGGCAGAATCGGAAACTGACGCCTCCGACATCCGAGATGCTCGCCACGGACTATGCGGCGAATTTTTCCGACTTCCTCTCCTCGCGTGAGGATGCGTCGCGGCCGTGGTTCTTCTGGTTCGGCTGTCGCGAGCCGCACCGCCGCTATGAATACGGCAGCGGAGCGGCCAAAGGCGGACGGACGACCGGAGAGATCGATCGTGTTCCGGCTTTCTGGCCCGACAACGAGACGGTGCGTAACGACATGCTGGACTACGGGTTCGAGATCGAACATTATGACCGGCAGTTGGGGCTGATGCTGGCCCGGCTGGAAGAACTCGGGGAGTTGGACAACACGCTTGTCATTGTCACGTCGGATAACGGAATGCCGTTCCCGCGTGCCAAAGGGACGCAGTACGAGTATGCTCATCACATGCCTTTGGCCATGATGTGGCCGCAAGGAGTGAATAGTCCCGGACGCCGGGAGGCGGTTTACGTCTCGTTCGTGGACATCGCACCGACCATTCTGGAGATTGCCGGAACGGACCCTTCGGCGGCCAGGATGGCGCCGCTTCCGGGCGGGAGCCTCGTGCCGCTGTTGCGGAATGAACCGGACCCTTGTGCAGCGTTGCGCGAACGGGCGTTGCTGGGCCGCGAGCGGCACGACAACGGACGCCCCGGTGACCAGGGTTATCCGATCCGGGGGATTGTACGGGGCGGTTGGCTCTATCTGTGCAACCTCAAACCGTGGCTGCTGCCCGGCGGCAATCCGGAAACGGGCTACCGCGACATCGACAGTTCCCCGACGAAAACAGCCATTCTGCAATTGCGGCGCAGCGGGCAGGATCGTCGTTATTATGACCTGTCGATGGGACAGCGTCCGGCGGAGGAGTTGTACCATGTCGAAACGGACCGCGAATGCCTCGCCAACCGGATCGGGGACGTTTCATGCCGGATTCTGGCAGATTCACTGCGGGCCGAGCTTTTCCGGACGCTGCGCGAGCAGGGCGATCCGCGGATGACGGGTGACGGCGACGTATTCGATCGCTATCCCTACGACAAGCCGGGAAAGGACAGCGTTTACGAACGGACCGTCAGTGGGGAGATCATTCCGTGGGAACAGTCGAACTGGGTGCTTCCGACCGATTACGAACAATACGAAATAGTAAAAAACAAATAACCCGAATATGATGATAAGATTATTGATTTTTCTTGCATCCCTTTTCCTGTTTGGTGCTTGTGCGAGTTCCGAATCCGTTTCCGGCACCCGTGCCGAACGGGTTGTTTCAGAGATTCACGACCCCGCCTCGAAAAAGGTGCTGGTCGCCTCCCATCGGGGCGACTGGCGCAACTATCCTGAAAATTCACTCCCTGCCATCCGCAGCGCTATCGAAATGGGAGTCGACATTGTAGAAATAGATTTGGCGCTGACCTCGGACAGCGTGCTGGTACTCTGTCACGACCGCACCATCGACCGGACGACTTCGGGCAGGGGACTTATTGCAGAAATTACTTATGATTCCATTCGGCGGGTGAATTTGCGTGCGGGGCAGAATGCGGTCACACATTGGAAAGTACCCACGCTCGAAGAGGCGCTCATATTATGCAAAGACAAAATTGTCGTCAATATCGACAAAGGATTTCAATATTACGGGTTGATACATCCGTTGCTTGAAAAATACGGCATGCTGGAACAGGTGCTCATCAAAAGCAATGTCACCGCCGACCGTGCCGCCGCGACTTTCTCGAAATATGACGACAATTGTCTTTTTATGCCCATTGTAAACTTCGGGAAGAAATCGTACCGAAAAATTCTCGAAAGCTATGAACGACTGAAATATCCATTGCTGGCTTACGAAATCTGCTGGTCGGAATACACGCCCGAGGTCGAGACCTGCATGCGCGAAGTCATCGCCGGCGGCTCGAAACTGTGGGTGAACTCCCTGTGGCCCTCCCTGAACGGCGGGCTTTGCGACGATGCCGCGGTAGAGGGCGACCCGGCCGAGGTGTACGGGAAACTGGTCGATATGGGCGCCACCATGATCCAGACCGACCGCCCCGAACTGCTGATCTCCTACCTCCGCTCGCGCGGACTGCACGACTGACGCCATGAGCCGTATTACGGAATTCTACCGCATCAGTCCTGCGGCTCCTGCCCGGGAGCAGGACGAAGCATCGCGCGACAAGTACTACCGCCGCCTGCGCCTGCAGGCATTCGTCGCCGCAACGCTCGGATACAGCCTCTACTACGTCTGCCGCACCAGTCTCAACGTCATGAAGAAACCCATTCTCGACAGCGGGTCCTTGGACGCATCGCAGTTGGGAGTCATCGGCTCGGCACTCCTCTTCGCCTATGCCATCGGCAAGTTCGTCAACGGATTCATCGCCGACTACTGCAACATCAAGCGCTTCATGGCCACGGGACTCATCGTCTCGGCCGCGGCCAACGCCCTGATGGGGCTCATGGGGCTCGCACATTCCGTAGTCCCGACAGCCGTGATATTCGTTGCATTCGCCGTGATGTGGGGTCTGAACGGGTGGGCGCAGTCCATGGGAGCGCCTCCGGCCATCATATCCCTCTCCCGCTGGTATCCCCTCAAGGAGCGCGGGACTTACTACGGGTTCTTCTCCGCAAGCCACAACCTCGGGGAGTTCTTCTCATTCCTTTTCGTAGGCTCCATCGTCTCCTTTGCGGGTTGGCAGGCCGGGTTCTTCGGATCGGCCGTGGCAGGGGCCATCGGCGTGGTGCTGGTACTCTGCTGGCTCCACGACACGCCGGAGTCGAAAGGACTCCCGCCGGTAGAGGCGCTGGCCCATGAAAAACCCGTCCCCGGAGCGGAGAAGTCCGTCAAAGAGATTCAGAAGCAGGTGCTCCGCACCCCGGCGGTATGGGTGCTGGCGGCGGCAAGCGCGTTCATGTACATATCCCGCTATGCCATAAACGGCTGGGGAGTGCTGTTCCTGCAAGAGGCCAAGGGATTCTCGGATGTAGAGGCGATTTCCGTAGTCTCGATAAACGCACTGCTGGGAATACTCGGAACCGTGCTCTCGGGATGGTTCTCGGACAAACTCTTCAAGGGAGACCGAAAGATACCCGCCCTGCTGTTCGGCATACTGAACTCCCTGGCCCTGGCACTGTTCCTGTACGGAGGAAATGCCATGTGGGTGAACGTCCTCTCGATGGTGCTGTTCGGAATAGCAATCGGCGTGCTGATCTGCTTCCTCGGAGGATTGATGGCTGTGGACATCGTGCCGCGAAAGGCCACGGGTGCCGCGCTGGGGGTCGTGGGAATAGCAAGCTACATCGCGGCGGGCATTCAGGACGTAGCATCGGGATGGCTTATCGACAGGCACATCACCGTAGCCGCCGACGGCGCGAAGCACTACGATTTCGGGCCCGTGGCACTATTCTGGATTGCGGCGTCAGTAATATCATTTCTGCTCCCGCTATTAAACCGGAAAAAAGATAAAGGCTAACTATTGAAACTATGACTTACAACCGAACTTAGAGCATCAGATACAATCCTATATGAAATAATATCAGGAAATGGAGCATTATCCTATCTGCAAGCCCTGGGACTTCTTGAAGTTCCGGGGCTTGTCGTTTCCGAATATCAAAAGATCCGAGGACCTCCTACGGATTTGCAAAGTAATGTAATAAACAAATTATATTGAAATTCAAAAAACAGATAGCCATGTTACGAAATACCCGATCTTTTGAAAAGAATAGTTTTATCCGTTTTCTGCGTCTTTCGCAAGTACGTTCTCTCTTTGCTTCGGAATACGAACAAGCACAAACAGCATACGAACGTTATATCAACTGTATTCAGCGGTTGTTCCGACCCGGAAAATTATCTCCTGCGGATACACTTCATATGATGGCAAAGTTAAGAATAAAGTTGATAGCAATCCAAGAAGAACCGGTAAAAGTGGCTCCGGAAATGGAATCGTTACTTCGGGCAGCCATTGCATTGACAAATTTCGAAATAAAAATGGTCTGGTTGAAAGTAAGCCATCCTGCGGTCATGGACTGTAGTAAGAAAGTCGCATTGCCGAAGTCTCCGATTTATTTGGCAGAACAATTTACGCCCACAGATCTTATGGAAATAGTAACTTCGATGCAGGGACTCGGAGTCGGACGATGTCTCGATGGTTCACAGGCTTCTTTGGATATGTTCGTAGAAAGTTTCTCGTGGATGTTCAATGTTCGGATAAACAATCCCAATCAGTGTAAGCATGCAATACTGAACCGAAAACTGCGGTTGACTCGTTTTTTGGACTTATTGAGAGGATATCTCATTGAAAGAAGCCAACAATGATAATCGGCAGCCCTCACTTAAGGGCTGTTTCCAATTCTGGAGAATATAATTTTATAGAATACAAAAAAGAAATTTGTTATACCTTTATCGTTTTCGACAATTTGCCTATTTTGAGAATTTTTCATATCTTGCGAGAGGTTATTTGAAATGCGGTATTTGAGCGCAAGTCGCTGAAAATAAGCCGTTGTCTTTTCGTTACCTATTCTCCTGTACAAAGATGTAACGACTCGATAAATCAAGTCGTTACATCTTTATAAACCCACACCGATGATTATTCGGTATTTTCCGATAGCGCTATTGTCGTAGCTTATCAGGCGTTTCTGTTTGCCCCTCTCCGGGCGGCGGATCGGAGGCGGGACGTCCGGTCGTGGAGTTCCGGCTGTTGTTATTCGTGCGCTTCGCGGATTAGTTCGCCCAGCACTTCGATGCTGTCGGCCGTGATATGGGGCTGCGGGTCGGCCTTGTCGGCCACGTCGAGCGTCGTTTCGCCCGAGAGCACCAGCACGCCCATCGCCCCGGCGTTGTGGGCCATCTGGACGTCGGTGTAGATGCGGTCGCCGACCATGGCGATCTCGTAGGGCTGCAACCCGTGGCGCGAGAGGATGCCCGAAAGCATGTTCGGGTCGGGCTTGCCCAACGTGATGTCGGGGTGGCGTCCTGTGGCGTGTTCGAGGCAGGCGCAGATCGAGCCGCAGTCGACCAATACGGTCGGCTGATCGGTGGGGCACACCCGGTCGGGGTTGGTGGCGATATAAGGCACTCCTTGTTTGATCCACCAGGCCGCGCGGCAGAGCCGTTCGTAGCGGAGCGTCATGTCGAACGCCGCCACGATCACGTCGGGCACGTCGTCGGCCGAGTCGGCGCACGACTCGAAGCCCGCAGCCTCGAATTCCGAGATCATCGACGGCGTGCCGAGCAGGAACAGCCGCTTGGCCGCAGGGTGATGGGTCTTGATGTAGTCGATCGTGGCCAGCGCCGTGGTGTACATCTCGTCGCGCGAAGCCCTGATGCCCAGCGTGTCGAGTTTATGGAGGTAGTCCGCGATGCTTTTCGACGGGTTGTTCGTCAGGAACGAGTAGCCGATCCCCTGTTCCTTGAGTCCGTGCAGGAAGGCCTGCGTGTAGGGGAACAGCGACATCCCCATGTAGATCGTGCCGTCCATGTCGAGCGCCACGTGGCGGATGCGGCGCAGGCGTTCCATCAGTTCGGCGTGCTCCCAGACGGAGCGGTACTTGTGAAAGGGTTTGTTTTCCATGTCGTTATTTGTTCTTTTTGTCGATGCGGTGTTGTTTGATCACGGCGCCCGCGGTGTTGACCACCTTCAGGTCGATGCCCTTCGCGTCGGCCGACACGCGGAGGCAGTCGTTGTTCGAGTTGACGAGGATCGGGAAGTCGACCCCGCGGCTGCCGTCGTCGATCCAGTGGTAGCGGTGGTAGTGGCCGCAGAGCATCAGGTCGATGCCTTTGCCGGCGAGTTCGGGTACGAACAGCCTGCGGATCTGCTGCTCGCCGTACCAGCTGTCCTCCTTGCCCGGGATCATGTGCATCAGCACGATGCGCACGGGGGCCGCCCGGAATTCGTCGCTGTTGACGACGCCTTTCAGCCATTCCGCCTGCTGCCGGCGGTATTCGTTCCAGTCGCCCATGCCGTAATAGCGGGGATCGTTGTCGGGCTTGTCTTCACAGCCGTCGAGCACGATGAAGAAGGCCGGGCCGCGGCGGAACGTGTAGTAGGTTTCGCCGGTCGGTGTGGGGAAATAGTCGAGCCAGTGCTGTGCATAGGCGCCGCGGTTCTCGTGGTTGCCGCGCGTCACGACGAGGGGGATGCCCGCAGGCGTGAGTATCTTCGATGCCGACCCGAGGCAGGCGTCCCAGAGCGTTTGCTCGGTTTCGGTCTGGCTGGCCAGGTCGCCGTTCAGGCAGACGAAGTCCGGCTGGGCTTCGGGGGCCTCCTTGATCAGCAGCTGGAAAACGGAGTCGCGGGCGTGGATGTCGTTGACCATCCAGAAATCGACCTTTTCCTGTGCAGGGTCGAGGGTTCTGATGGTGTAGGGCTTGCGCCGGTACACTTCGCTGCCGTCCCCGTCGTCGAGGATGACGCGCCGGTTGCCCTCGTTCAGGACGATTCCCCGCTGCATGATGCGGTAGCGGTAGGTCGTGCCGGGTTGGAGCCCTTCGATCCGCACCCAGTGCATGCGTCCGACGCGGCAAAGTCCGAGATGCGAGTCGTAATACCTGGGCCGTTCGGCCGAGTAGAAGTGCGATCCGTCCATCGGGGCGAGTTCGACCCAGCCGATGGCGTCGGCCTTCGCGTCCCAGACGACCGTGAAGCCGTCTTCGGTGACATTCAGTACATAGGGTCCGTGTGCGATGCGTACCGTAGGCGGCACGGCGGTTTGGGCGAGGGCGGCGGCCGTCAGCAGGAGCGCGCCCAGCAGTAGGGTAAGTCGTTTCA
>OJRD01000668.1_pt1 | contig 18093 bp, 17 predicted proteins | sample 1599051 | NCBI WGS metagenome assembly OJRD01 (sample SAMN03922523, study PRJEB24848) | human gut metagenome | isolation source: stool sample | host: Homo sapiens | place: Germany | collected 2010-02 | reverse complement strand
GTATATGAGATATGGGAGTAAAAGGTGAATGATTCGGTAAGCGTAATGGCATGAGTCTGAAACTCAGAGATACTTTGGGTTATAAATCGGGAAAAATATGAGGAATTTTTTGTTTGTAACATATATGAAATAAAAGTCGTGGCGGTATCACGATTTACTTGTACCGTCACGGCTTTTGTATTTTAATTTCGCATAACAGAAGTTATTCAATAAACCACAAACTGTATTAAGGTTGATGAACACTTCTTTATTCACCAGTATAAGAGGATTTCCAAGTGTAAATTTCAAGGGGGTTACAAAAATCGACTACCCCCCCAGTTCAACAAACACAATCCGGAGAAATCAATTCTCCGGATTGTGTTTGTTTTTTCACTTCCCTTTGTTTTTGCCGTTCTGCGAATAATTCTAGTTTCGCTCTCGGAAAACATAACTTAAACAATTCTGTTGAAGCATTTTTGCTTGTAAGATTTCTATTATCTGTATTATCCATAAGATATGGACTATTTAGATTTTTCGTTGCCATTGTATTGCCACGCTGGCAGAAAGTATTATAAACTATTGTATAAATTTCAACATGTATGATGCAAATGAAAGAACTTTTTTGCGTTATTCCTTTAATTTTTTCAATAACACCTTGACGCTCTCTTTACTTTATGTTATAATTTTCAAAATTGAACACAAAAGCTATGATAAGAAATAGTAAGCATCTCGGATTTTCAGAGAGAAGGCGGTCGGTGCGAGCCTTTATTGAAAAGATGCCCAACCCATCTTTGAGCTGTGAGCTGAAATAACAGTAAGCCTCGCCGGGTTCTCCCGTTACAGAGATATGGCATCGGAATTTGCCCTGTGCCGAAAAGTGCGGATCATATCCGAATTTAGGTGGTACCACGGACTTGTTAATAGTTCGCCCTAAGCTGATGTAACGTTGGCTTAGGGCTTTTTTGTGTTCAAAAGCAAAAATGGAGGTATCCTTATATGAAACTTGAAAAACTTGTCGGAGAGCGTTTCCGAGAAAGACCGTCAGACTGTATCGTTGACAGCCACGCATTGATGGTGCGTGGCGGCTATATGAAGTATGTAGCAAATGGTATTTTTTCTTCCTATATGCCTTTGAAAAGAGTTACTCGTAAAATTGAACAAATCATTCGTGAAGAGATGGATGCTATTGACGGCCAGGAAGTGCAGTTTCCTGTTGTTATGCCTGCTTCTATTTGGCAGGAGTCCGGTAGATACGAGAGCATCGGCAAAGAAATGGCTCGATTTAATGATCGAAGCGGTAGCCCTCTTGTACTAGGTATGACGCACGAAGAAGCAGCCGTTCATCTTGTTCGTGATTATGGGCAAAGTTATATGAAATATCCTTTTATGGTGTATCAGATCCAGACCAAGTTCCGAGATGAAGCAAGACCGAGAGCCGGACTTATCCGTGTGCGTGAATTTACAATGAAGGACGCATACTCTTTCCACACAAGTCAGGCAGATTTAGAGAAGTATTACGACAAGTGCCATAAGGCTTATGAGCGTATTTATGCAAGAGTAGGCTTACCGGAGGTCATTTCCGTTGCCTCCGATTCCGGTATGATGGGCGGCAGTATTTCCCATGAATTTATGCTGCTGACCCCTATTGGTGAAGACTCTATTGCTATATGTACGGAATGTGATTACAGAGCTAATATGGAAGCAGCGGAATGTATCACCCGTAACAAGAGAAACGACATTTCCGATGAACTTACATTGGTACACACCCCGAATATTCACACCATTGAGGACGTCTGCGAGTTTTTGCACTGTGATGAAAAAACGTCCTGCAAAGCCGTCATTTATCAGCGCAATGCCGATGACAGTTATATCGTACTGTTTATCCGAGGAGATCTTGAGGTCAATGAAACCAAGCTTACAAATTATTTGGGTTGCGATATTCATCCGGCAGTTATTACCGAAGAAAGCGGACTTAATGCAGGGTATATCGGCCCTGTTAATCTGAACGGCGATTTCACCGTTCTGTATGACCGTTCCATTGAGGGAATGAACAATCTTTCCTGCGGTGCGAATGTATGCGAATACCACTACACAGGTCTTGATATGAGCCGTGATGTGGAAGGTGCGAAATACCACGATTTTGCCAAGATACAGGAAGGAGGCATTTGTCCGCATTGCGGCAAGCCTGCCATTACGGTATCCCGTGGCATAGAGGTGGGAAACATCTTCCAGCTCGGCACCAAATACACCAATTCTATGAATATGACTTATATCGACAAGGGCGGCGAAACGCAGTATCCGATCATGGGGTGCTACGGTATCGGTGTGGGCAGACTTGCTGCTTCGATCTGTGAGGCTCATCACGATGACTACGGTCCGATATGGCCTTTGGCAGTTGCACCGTGGCAGATACATCTCTGCGCGGTTCGTGCTGATGATGCCGAGGTTAAGACCTATGCTGATAAACTGTACGAAGAACTGCAAAATAAAGGTGTCGAGGTTATTTATGATGACCGCAAGGTAAGCGCTGGGGTTATGTTCTCGGATGCTGACTTGATCGGTGTACCGTTCAGAGTGATCGTCAGCCCCCGAAATATGAAGCAGAATATCGTTGAAATCGTTTCGAGAGATAAGTGTTTCTCTGCCCATGTTTCTATGACTTCGGCAGTAAAAGAAATATTGAAAATTTTATCAGCGACAAAATAAATCTATATAATCGCCCGGAAACCGCCGTTCTGTTTGCTCCTCATTATCAAGTGAATACCACTGACACCGAACAGAAGATGTTTTTTCAAAATAGCACACCTTGACCGATGAACAGAAGCGATTGTTGCTCGACCTTATAAATACGATGTAAAAAGCACATTGAACCTCCAATCGGGGAGGCGCAATGTGCTTTTCCTTTGCCGTTTTGCTATCTTTGAACGATTACTCCTAAAAATGAATGAATACCCTAAAATTGAACGATTACTTTTTGGGTTTCGGGGAAATACTCCTCAATCCGTTCTCCGTTTTGATAGCTGTATCTTCCGCAGTTTTGACCGATATCCTCGTCCGCCCATTCGTGTTCCAGTTCGATGTATGGAAACAGTTCCGCCAGCTTTTTTAGAACAGGATGCGCCGTTACTTTATAATAACGACCAAATATAATAGTGTCAGCGGTTCGGTATATTGCCTGACCGCTGGATGTTATGGCGTCTCATTTTTTCAGGTGGACACCCCGCCAGATAAATGAATGTCGAACGATTATTCAAGGCATCCGAAAAAAGCCAGTTTCCAATAGAATGTTTTCGCTTTATTTATTGATGCTCTTCCAGCCAGCGAACCGCGCAATGTGCCAAACAAGCGGAACCGATCGGACAGACATCCTCATTGAACTGAACCTTAGGATTGTGTGCGGGAGCATCGCCCCGCTCATCCATATATCCTGCCGAAAGATACATGAATACGCTGGGGACTCTTTCCGCAATAGTTGCAAAGTCCTCAGAAGCACTGGCTGATGTGTCGGGAACAGGAGTCAGATCGGGAATCGGCAGTTCTTTCATATAGCTTACTATCTCGTCCGTCATAGCAGGATCACATACCAGTGGCGGCACCTCAGAAATCATCTCGACCTCTGCCAATCCCGCAAACACCTCTGCGGTCTTGATAACAACCTCCTTCAATCGCCGAACCAGTTTCTCGCGGCTGGCACTGTCATTGGTGCGCAAGGTTCCTTGGAGGACGGCAGTATCAGGGATGATGTTGGGTGCTGAACCTGCGGAAAAATTGCCGATGGTCAGCACGCAGGCTTTGCTGGGATCTGCTTCCCGAGCAATCAGCGATTCCAGAGCAAGATAAATATGGACGCCGATATTGATTGGATCAATGGAACTGTGCGGATATGCACCGTGAGCGCCCCGTCCATGGATTGTGATTCGGAAACCATCCACAGAATACATCATGGTTCCGCCGCTGTTGTACATGAACAAGCCCACAGGCATCCTACCGGAACCGACATGATAAGCCAGGGCTGCATCCACACCTTCCAGTATCCCATGTGCCAGCATATCTTTCGCGCCCTCAAAGGTTTCTTCTGCAGTTTGAAACATAAACCGTACCCTGCCAGACAGCATGGATTCATTTTCTTTTAACATCTTTGCCGCTGTCAGCAACATAGCCGCATGGAAATCGTGGCCGCAGGTATGAGCCTCTGTACCGGTTGGGCAGGAAAAGCTTTCGCCGCTTTCCTCCGGCATGGGAAGCGCATCCATATCCGCTCGGAGCAGGATTGTCCTGCCCCTTTTCTGACCCAACTCTGCAGTCACTCCATGCCCGCAGGGATGTGGATCCAATCCATATCCTCTCAACTGATCCATAACATAGGTTTGTCCTTTTGGCATATGAAGGCCCACTTCTGCGTTGCTGTGCAGCCAACGGCGGTGAGAGATGGTTTCCTCACGCAGTGCCAGTGCCCGTTTGTAAAAATCCATAATTGTACCTCCTTAATTTACTGCGAAAAATTAGTAAACATATGCTGAGAAAATTATAGCAAACGACGTTAATAACTTCAACAATGTTTATAGTTTGCCCACTACTTACAAAAAAGATGCATCTGGCTTGGAAATGGCTCAGCCCATGCCGTTTGAAAACACAGCATATCACCGTCATGATAGTCGATTGTATCTTCACCGTATCCATAGGCGTTCCATTTGATTCCCCAATTATTGAGCGCCCAATCATATCAAGCTTGCGTTTACCAAAACATCAGGCAGTTTGGGTTATGTCAGCGGTAAGGGCTGGGTGAATTTGAATTACATAAAATGATAATATGGCAGTACGGCTATCGGAGGATACTGTATTCGTTAGCCTAAGGGTAGAATGAAAGGAGCTAATCATAAGAAGATGTTAGCTCTTTTTTGTGTCATATTTCGTGTCATATGTTGTGATAAAATAGTAATTATTCGCCTTATTTTATGGATATGTGACCAAATATTTATTTTTAATAACAATGAAAAAACCACGCAAAATAGGGATTTTCCTAAGATACGTGGTTTTCGTTTTGGCGGAGAAGGAGGGATTTATTATTAATGGTTTTATATGATTTTATCGTAATCTAATCAACACGTTTATATGCCTATTCTACGTCATTTGCGCTGCTTTTTAGGGCAATTTCGGATATTTAATATTCACTTCAAAAATGCCGAAAATTCAAAAAAACGTGTAAAAAACGTGTACAAAAACAGCCCCGAAAAATGGGGCTGTTTTGCTACATTAATGCAATGTACCATAATGAAATTTATTCATCTACATATTCAATTAGGTCTTCGGGCTGTAGTTGTAACGTAGCGCAGAGCCAATCCAAATTATCTAAACTAGGTATTGTGTATTCTCTTATACGCTGTATAGTCGCTTCTCCTATTATTTTTTCTTTTCGTAGTCTATATGTGCTATATCCTGCGTCTTTTAATAACTTAAGCACGTCGGTTTTAAATTTAAGCATAGTATCACCTCATTGTATAATATTATACCACAATATACACTTTTTTCAAGTGTACAGAATACACAAAATATGCACTATAAATTTGTGCATGTTTTTCTTGAAAAAGTATTGACATACACAATATCATAGTGTATAATGTATACATAAGGTAAAGGAAAGAAGGTGATTAAATTGAGCAAGCAAAAAAAGAACAGTGATAAGGAACTCGCGAAAATCCTACTCATCACTGCTCTTATCGAACTGGTCAAAAGTTTGATAGATTTGATAAAACAAATCACAAACTAGCGACAATCCGCAAGAGAGCCGAAAGGCTCTCCCACTGCGGATATTATATCACACAGAAAGGAGTAATGTCAAGTGGAGTGGCTGAATAATACACTCACAGTTGTTGAAATTGTCCTTTTGGTAGTGGCAATAGTGACGTATAAAAAATCAAAGTGATAAATATTCGGAGGTAAAAAATATGAAAATCAAAGGAATTAAAAAAGCAGTAGGAGAGTATAAGAGAGCAAATGCAGAAGGATATTACAGTCCTAGATACGGAGTTTTGATGTTTGACTATTCCGATGGAGAGGTTTGGACTGATGAGTTCTATAGTCTTGGACACAATAGCTGGAAAGAATATCATTCTGAGAGCATAGTCAATTTAAGCAATATGATGTCAGAAGAAAACATCAAAATAAATATGGCTAATGTTAAAGAATTTATCAAAAGCCATTTTGACGGATTTACTGATTAGCCATGACGGTGGCGATATATATCAGAGTGTCAACGCTAGATCAAGCACGAGAGGGATATTCCCTCGCCGCCCAAGAAAAGACACTAAAAGATTGGTGCGAGCGCTGGGGGCATACCGTTTACAAGGTTTATGCAGACGAGGGAATAAGCGGAAAAGACATAAGCCACCGACCAGCTATTAAAGCTATGTTAGAAGACGCTAAAAACCACAAATTTGATGCTATATTGATATGGGCATTATCACGTTTTACACGTTCGGTTGCTGATCTTTACAGTACATGGGATATGTTAAATAAACACAAAGTAGCTCTGATTTCTGCAACAGAAAGTTTTGACACTAGTACCCCTACAGGACGTGCCATGATGGGAATGTTAGGAATATTTGCACAAATGGAACGTGAAATCACAGGTGAACGTGTGTCATTGGCAATTCAGGAGCGAGTACGACAAGGAAAACGCACCTGTAACTATGCTTTAGGTTACGATCCAGTTGGCAAAGATGATTTAAAAGTAAATGATAGAGAGGCAGAAACAGTAAAGTTGATATATGATAAATACTGTGCTTATCAATGTTTATTAGCGGTGTCAGACTGCTTAAATGCACTAGGTTACAAAGGAAAAAACAATAAAAATTTTACCGCAGAGGGGGTAAAAAAGATTTTATCAAATCCACTGTACATTGGATATTACAGGTATAAAGGTGAACTGTATGCTGGGAATCATGATCCGATAATTGACAGAATAACATGGGACAAAGTGCAACGAATTTTAAGGAAAAACGCTAAAGGCAAAAATAGGATACGATAACAAAAAAGAGCTAACCCCAGCTATCGGGATTAGCTCCTTTTTTTGCCCTTAGGCTAACAATACAGTATCCTCAGGTAGCCGTACTGCCATTATTAATGGTCGATATCGTCCATTCCTTCAAACCACATAAATTTTTCTCCTTTTAATTATTTTATGTAATTTAAACTCACCCAGCCTTTACCGCTGACATAGCCCCAGCTGCCCGATGTCTTTGTAAACGTCAGTTTCGTGCCTTTCTTAAACGTGCCTAAAATCTTTTCGTTTGTACTTGTGCCGCTGCGGTAATTTAACGCCGCCGTTGTTGTGCCTGTTGCGTTGACGTACAGCGTTCCCGACTGCGATACACATATCCAATGTTTGGTTGATATTTTGCCCCAAATATCTTTGCCGACCTGTTTAAACTCTATTAGCTTGTACGCTGCGCCTTTTTTCGCCGAACCTACAATATCATAGTTTGTTCCTGCTCCTGATCGGATTTTCAGACCGCTCTTTGCGGTTACTTTGTACTTGCGGTTGACTACTAAAATTGTGCCTATCGCTGTCTTATCGGGATCTTTAAATACAGACTGATTTTTCGGTCTGAGAACACCGAGAAAATGATTGTAGTTACGCTTAACCTTTGCGCTAGGCTTTGTGCCTGTTCCATCCGTATTTTGTTCGGTAACGTAAAATTCTTTCGTGTTGCCCTCGCCCGTTGCTATTGCTACATGACCTGCATAGCCGTTTAACGATTTATCCCAAATGCAGACATCACCTTCCTGCGGCACAAATGACGGTGTGTTTGCAATTTTGGTAAAATAATCGCCCGTATTAAAATTAGTGTACAACTGATATGCATAGCTGTGGGCGTACAGTAGTTTTGTAGGTATTTTAAACATATCGACCGCATATCTGTTAAACCAGTCAAAACATTGTGCGCCGTACATTTTATCAAAATCAACCTTTTTGCCCAAGAATTTTTTGATCCAGTCGCTGAATTTACTCATAGTTTTCCTCCTCTGTGATTTCTTCGTTTTCTGTAATATACTGCTTGTCGATTTCCGCCTGTATTTCTTCCAGATCGCTTTCTGCCAAAACTCCTTTTTCGTGCCATCCGGCAGCGTTTAGAATTATCTGATAGTCAGCCATTTTACCGACTGCCTTTATAAATCCGTTTTTTACAAAATCTTTTAAGCTAAACATTATACGTTACCTCCTGTTGATATGATTGCGGCTTGTAACTCTGCAAATTTATTGTCAATATACGTTTTTGTGTCTGCTGTATAACTAACCGCCATGTGTGCGCTATCGCTGTTAGTTATAGTCGTTGTGGGTTTGTTTGTGTGCAATGATTTGTATGCCGATATTTCTTCGACGGATAGCGGTGTTTCGATCGGATTGGCTAAAATGTATTTCAATTTTACATTGCAGGTTTCGTTTTCTATTATTGTTTCCTTCGATTGTGCCACAATTACTCTGGCTGCCGGGGCAACCCTGATCCCATTACCGTCGTTTTTATCATGTAATCCTGCTTTTGCTGAATATTCAAATTTATCACACATGCAGAATGTACTATTTGACGCCATGGATGGGGTACCCATATATCTATATCCCGTTGGATTACTATATTCAATTCGTTGTAATAAAATATCTTCTTCCATAATCCTCTGAACTTTAACGCCACGTTCAAGATCAATTTCATCACACACCCATTGCTGCCCGTTTTCATCGGTATAATTACCGCCGCTGTCAACTGGTATTCCGGGCAATCCGTTAGGGGTAGATAGCGTTAATGTCTGCACATTGTCCGCATTATCGGATACTGTTACGATGATTTGATTGCTATCTCCCACGCTGACGATCGGCACAGGATTATCAGGGCTGGGCGTTCCGTTCTGCTCCGACCGCCCGAAAATACGCATACCGTTAAACGGCAAATCCGAACTGTCAGTCAGCACTATTGCTGATCCCTCAGCTTCACAAACAATACCGTCTGATTTGCTGTATAATTTTGCAATATCGGCGGTATTCTTTTGTATTTGCTCTGCGCTCTCGGAAATTTCCGCCGCCTTATCCGTTGCAGTATCCGCCGCAATTTGTGCCGCAGTTTCGCTCTGTGCGACATTCTCTGCGGCTTTTTCTGCGTTTGCGACTAATTCCTCAGCCGTTTCTTTCGCCGCTTGTGCGGCGTTGCTCGCGGTCACGGATTTTTGTGCATTTTCGGCAGATGACTTCTCCGCCGAAAACACTTTTTCTAGTACCTCAACCGATTGCTCGTACGGCGGTACAGATGCTATATTGCCGTTTAGCGAACGACCTATATGCAATGTTAGGATATTTGATTTTTTAACATAGTCGTATGTATCCCCGTTGTGTCGGCAAGCCAAAATCTGTACATGTAATTCTCCTACACGCCGCAATATACTGCCGTCTATCGTATATGTACCGTCTGAAATATCCACATCATATGTCACACCGTCAGGATATTTAAAACGCATTTTGTAACTATCAGCGCCGTCGCACTGATAGCCCTCAAATGTGATTGCTCGTGCGTTTGTTTCACCGACATAGCCTAGTGTAGTGATATCCGTTTTGGCATTATAGTTTTCGTCTAATGTTATTGTCATATTCTATCCCTGCGGTTCGTCAATGTCCTGTTCTTTCAGCTCGTTTAAATATGTATCTGCCGAGATTGCGTCCTGTGTAAAACTGTTATTCTTCCACCATGCCGCTACCGACGCAATAACCGTCCACAGCGTACTGATAACATTAGTCGCCGTATCGTCGTCAATAGGTATAGGCGATACGCCGCAAATCGATAGTATCTGATTTACCAACGCTAACAATAAAACAACCGTTCTGATCAATGTTCCCTTTGTGATTTTCATGTTAATTACTTCCTTTCGTTTTCCAAATCTTCGATTCGGTGGTTCTCCACCTTAATTTTTTCTTCAATCACCGAAACCGTTTTTTCCAGTTTGTATGTACGCTCAACAAGACTGTTATGCTTGTCCACACGCTTAGACAGCTCGTCAATTTTGTATTCGATGAGGGCGGTTGACTTGCGGTTTTGGAAATAGTTGTTGAGCATACAAACAATTATAGCTACAGCTCCGGTTATAATAGCCTCAATCATAATTATCACCCCCCCTATATGTACGCGTCCCACATCATAGACAATCCTGTTGATGTGGCTGCATCTATTGCAGCCGTGCCGCCCTCAAAGCCAACGCTATTGATAGGCAATCCCGAATGATTAATTAAATTAAACGGTGCGTCCAGTTCAGGATGGCATTCCACAGCTAGTTTTACTGTGTTTTCGCCGGAATCGTAGTAATACAGTTTAAACATTTTTGGTGTATCGGTAAATCCTGTGTCAATTGTTATGTTTGCCGTATCGTGCGTAAATGTGCCTGTGTTTGCACAGGATGATGTAATTTCTATCACGCTATCAGTCGTACCAGAACCGCTGCTATGCGATTTAACTTTTGTGCCTCCGCCCCCCGTGATAAAGTGAGAAGAAGCTACTTCACCGTCTATAACATGATTTAGGTAAACCGTGTCACTGGGTGAATTTATCGGCATACTAGGTGCTGGAGCGACTACATTTTTTGTGTTCGGCTTTTCAGGCATTCCAAGTAATTTTATCTCGAAATTAGTGACATGACCGTTTGCATCACGATTAATATTACTTACAACCACTATTCTTCCGCCATAGCCCGGAGATTCTGTAGACGGGCTGGTAGGGAAGTTTATTGGGATGATGGGGTGTTCTGTCAGGAAATCAGCGTCGATTTTTTGAAAATTTTCGTTGATTTTTGCAATATCTATATTATCAGCCGATTCAGGTAAATTAAAATTGTGTTTGTTTGTATACTTCATAGATTTTTTCCTCCGTCCGTTCTATCGTATTTAACAATCGTGCGCTAAGTGTTATATTGCCGATGTCAATCATCATATCGGGGCGTTTCAACGTCCTCAAGATAAAATAATTTATTGCGTTTATTAAATCAGTAAAATATGATTTTTTTATAACGTCGGAATATTCCCAATCTGTTTTTAATAAATACGGGCTGCTTCCGGGCGAACCCCACGTTGTTGTTGATAAATTGCCCCATGTTTTATTAGACAAATTGCCCCATGTCTGATTTGTAATTAATTGGGCGGCGTTGCCGAATATACGGACAAAATCTGTTTTAACATCGTATGTATCAGTAGGCAGCCAGTCAGTTTTAAACGTCATGATGATATAACCCCCTTTGCGCTGGTGATACCTGTACACAGGTCAATATTTACGCTGACAATATTTGCGGTAACATTTTTTTTGTAACCTGATGTTGCGCCGTAATTTTTATAGATTATCGGCAGCGTAACATTTTCGCCAATCCATATGGTTTTTTCCGTTTCAAAATTAACCTCAATGTTTTTGGCAACGTAGGCTTGCCATGCGACTGTGATGTTGTTCATGTCAGCTTTGAAATCGGGGATATTTATAGCCAGTTTATTATCACCGTCCGAAAACTTTATTTCAAAATCAGACATTTCGTTCGTTTCAAACCGTTCTAAACCCTCAACGTGAATAGTTACATCTTCACCGTTTGCATCTAGTTTTTTGGATTGCGCTATTTCCATTGTCATTTTTCCGTATGTTATATCGTCGGATAAAACATAAAAACCACTATTGGCAGTATTGTTTTCAGGCGTCGGAAAAATGGTACTGGCTATCGGTGTAAATCGTTTGCGTGCAATAGATGTACCTGTCGCCGTGTCAGGATCTGCGACCGAAACGCTGACAGCACATGGCAAGAATTTTTCACTGAAAGTAATAGAATATTCAACATTTCCGATTTTGGAATTGTATTCTAAATTGAAATCGTCGTCAGTTGATGAATATTGTTTTCGGGTACAGAACATACTAGAATAGTTTAAACTGCTGATAACAATTGCGTTTATAGGTTCTGTTTTCGTAACGCTCAGATCGCCTACAATGTGGTCTAGCGTGTGCGATGTTGTACCCTCAAGGGCTTTTACCGTAGACATTAGCGCCATTTTACCGTCTTTGCGCATATATGTTGTAGCACCTTGCCCCAGCAGCACACTTTGCAACAGTTCACGGCAATTACTGCTGCTGGCGCTATACAAAAGGCTATTATTAACACTCCAGCAGGTGTCTTTCACGCTGGTTCGGTGTTCATCGGTCAGACCGATTATGTCTAATATCTGCCACGCTTTATAATTGCGCCTAGCATATCCTGTTATTTTTCTGCCACTTTGTTTGTACCACAATGACGGATAATTATACATTTTAGCAGGATCACATTCCGCATCGTTTATTCGCTGCATATAGCTTTCGGCTACGATATAGCACTCCGAGCCTGCACCTGAATCAATGTCAGTAATATAAAATTCGCCTAATTGGTTTGTATCGTCGTTATCCGTAACAAACGGGCGAAGCCTTGTACCGTTTGTTAGTATTTTTGCTATGTTTGACGACTGATTATACACGCTATATGTCATGCTGTCAGATACTAACGATAATTCCATACTGTCAATTGGTATTTCATTAGCTATCGGGGAATATTCGGCGGTTATGTTACACGCCGAAATAGACGATGCCGTAAAAACGCCTAAATCTGTACCGAATATCGCTTCCGCCAGTTTGAAACGTTGATGTGGTTTCATTTTCTGAATGGTTATTACTGCTGTTTTTACGTCGCTGTATTCAATAATATTTGCCATTTCAGTCCTTGTCCCTAGCACCGTTCCGTTTGCATCTAAAAATCTGACTGAATATGATACAGGGTATGTATCGCCAAAAAACAGCCTAAAAGAATTTAAACTAACAGTTTCGGCAAAGGTAACGGTGACAGATGGTTGTGGGGAAAGGTTGCCGTTACTGTCGGCAACCTTGCTCCAAACTCCTATCCCTGTCATGTCGTCCGAATACCAATCGTATGTTCCGTCTAAAACCGTTGTGTTTAGTTCAGCTGTAGCCGTTTTTTTAGATTTGATATTGCCGTTGTATATTTCGCTGGCTATACCGTATTCCATGCCACTAGTTGCGATTGATGATATTTCAGCGGTTTCGCCTGCAATTATGTAATAATCTCTCATAACGCCTCCTACTCGGTGATATACGGTTTTCTTGACTTCAGTATAAACGTTAAACCGCCCCATTGATAATTATCGTTCCTGCGGCGTATCAGATTATCGGTAACGCCGTCCTCAACACTTGCCTCAAACGTCAGCAGGGCATTATTAAACGGCAGTTTTACAGTAAGCCAGTCTTTCAGCTCCGTCAGTTTGTCATACAACCTAGCATATTCGCTTTCCATTCCCTCAGGGATTACCTCGGGGAATGTTAGCGTATATGCTAGGTATTTGCCCATAACATGGCGGTGACGTATTCCGTCAACAGGGGATTGCGTGTCATACTGTAATACGTTTGATACGCTCCGTGTGATACCTACTAGCTTTACTTCAAAACTTTCGTTATCCAAATAAAACAATGTAGATTTAGCCAAGTTTAGCCACCGCCTTTCTTCCTACTCTGCGTGTTCTCGTTTCGATCTTAGGTGCAAGGAAATCAACTAGATCATTCACGCCACGCTCAAAAGAAATAATGCTTTCCTGCACATACCTGTCGCCGCTAGTTTGCTGTGTCTGCTGATATGCGTTGTTGGTTATATTATGGATATTAGTAGTTGTAACACTCGAAGCTGCTCGTTGTGCTGTTGATCTTGTTGCTTGCTGTGCTGCCAAAATAACGCTAGAGGAGAGGGTAGGGGAATGGCTTTCAAGAGCTTCTTGCATTGCTGCAACACTCATACTTGCTGTTGCAACAGCCGCTGCACCAACACCCCCATTTTCTAATGCTATGTATATGCCATCTAAATAGCTATCTATAAAATCTTCGCCGATTTTGGTTGCGTTCGTTGATTTTAATTCATTTTCCGAAGCTGTTTTCACGTCATTAGCAGCTGATACCGCTTGTCCCTTTTCGCTGGAAATTCCCGAAGCGTAATCACTTGGCAGTTTTTTTCCGTTATTTTCTGCTTTGGTGTTTCCGGCTTTCAACTGCGTGTCTATGTCGCCTATCATTCGTGTAACTTCGTCAATCATTGATTGCGTTACATATGGTGATTTTTCGTCATACAGTGTTTTTAATTCTGTAAGGCTGCTTGATGCATTTTTTCTCAATTCAGCTAATTCATCTGCTGACATTTCTTTTGTGGATTTAAATTCATCTTTTACCGAATTCAGATTAAATTTTGCAAGCTCCGCTTTACTTTGATCAAGAAAATCTTTTTGATTTGCAACGGTATCTTCGGTTATACCAGCTAATCCCTTGCTTAATCCCTCACGATAGTTTTTTAGATCGCTCTCTGCTTTGGCTAACTGATCTTTTAACTGCTGTTCTGTACCTGTTTCAGCCTTTATAAGGCCACGGTTTATATCTTTTACGGCAGCATTTATCTCTTCTATATTGTCATTTGAAATTGCTGAGTATAAAGCATCGTATTCGTTTATGGTTTGTAGATGACTAAAATAGATTTCTTCATATTTTTCATAAAGCTTCTCCAAATCTTCAAGGCTATCACCGTTTCCAGTACCGTTTATTGCACCATCAAGTGCCGCTTGAGCTTCTTGCAAAGCTTTGCTTGCTTTTTCTTCAGCAGCACGAGTATCTGCATTAGCAGTTTCGATGTCATTGGCTTTTTGGGCTGCTTCTTCGTATGCGTTCTGTGCGTCTTCTACAGCCTTTTCTTTTTCGGCTATAAGTGTCTTTCGATCATTTACAGCCTTGTTGGCAGAGGAATAGTTGGATGCTGATTCTGCAACGTTTTTATTAGCTTCTGTGTAAGTATCTACTAAAGCCGACTGTAAAGCAAGCGCTTTTTGCTTGTCAATTACCTTTTGAATTTCTTCAGCAGTTAGTTGATAATGTTCTATCATGCCGTCTTTGATTTCAAATTTAACGCCGGTTGCTTCGTAGAGGTCTTCGGTAATGCCTTTGACAACATCTTCTTGTCCTTTTTTTATTTTGCCGTTTTGATCAATTAAAGTATCAAGTTTGCCTGTAAGGGTTTGGTAGTATTCCCATTCAGTTTGAGAATTATTTATTGCGTTATCCTTAGCGCCTTTAAAATTATCGTAGGCTTGCGACGCTTCATCTATTTTTTTAGCAAGAGCATTTTCTTCATCTGATAATTTCGCATTTTCTTCACGAATATCTTGTAAATGCTGATCCCACTCAGTTTTTTTAGCCTTTGTTGCTGTTGCTATTAACCCTACTAATGCACTTGCAGCTGTAACCGCTAAACCTATAGGGTGTGCGCTTATCAGGCTAAACAACCCTTTTATTTTTCCTTGAATATTTGCTATGGCATTTAGCACATTTGCAACGCCTTTTGCTGCATACAATGCCGCCATAAGCGTGACTATCGTCTTGACCTTAGGTGTTAATTTTGTAAACGAGTTAAACAATGAGGATATTATGCCGCTTATGCTGTCGAAAATCTCGTCAGCGTGACCTAACAGCTCATTTATAAACGCTTCGAGGAAATCTCCTGCTGCCTCGATGATCTTCGGTAGGTTTTTAGCCAACAATTCACAGATTTTTGCTATCATTTTTGCAATATCATCTGCAATATCAGGCATATTCTCCGCAAGCATTTCAAACACAGAAACGATTAACTCGCTTGCCGATTCAAACAATGTCGGTAATGATTCAAATAGCGTTTCACAGATATTTGACAACATTTTCGATAGGTTGTCCGCTATGTCGGGCATGTTTTCCGCCAACGTTTCAAAAACATTAATCAGTAGATTGCTCGCCGCTTCGATGAATACGGGTAGGCTCTCATCCATTTTTGCAACGATGTTGTTTATCAACGTCACAATTCCTGCCGAAATTTCATCTGCGTGATCTGATAATCCCTGCGCTATGGCTGTTACCATGTCAAACGCTACAGACCAAAATACATCCTTGTATTTTAATACACCCTGAACAAATACGTTTGCAAAATCGCCTACCAACGGCATTAGGTTTGTAGATGTATTTTTTATGCCGTCTGCTATTTTGTCTACAATCAGCAATGCAGTTCCGGTTAGTTTATTTGAATTTTGCTGTATGCCTTTGATTATACTGTCAACGAAAGAAAAACCTACGTCTATAATCTTAGGGGATTTCTGTGCAACAACAGTCAGCAGATTGGATATGATCTTGCCGCCCTCAGTTATTACGCCCTCAAAACCGTCTTTTGAAAACGCTTTGCTTAGGTCGCTGACCATGTCTGTGGCTTGCTGTGCTGCGTTCCTCAGAGGTTTTTGCATTTCCTCGTAGATTTGTATGCCGAAGCCCTCAAGCCCTGATTTTAGGATAGTTATATCGCCCTCAAGGTTATCTAATTTGACTTTAGCCATTTTTTCGGCTGCACCTGTAGAACCCTCAATAGCTTTTGTTAATTTAGCAAAATCAGCGTCCGAAGCGTTTGCTATCGCCAAAAGTCCGGACATAGCCTCTTGACCGCCGAGCATAGCGGCGTAGCTTGCTTTTTCATCTTCGGTCATTTTAGACATGCCTTTTCGCATATCCGTCATGATCTCGCCGAAGCTCTTCATTTTGCCTTTGGAATCGGTTAGGCTAACGCCTAAAGCGTCCATAGCCTCTTGGGATTCCTTTGTTGGTTTAGCCAAACGTGTAATGGTACTTCGTAACGCTGTACCTGCCATTTCACCTTTTATTCCTGCGTTTGCCATTAATCCCGTAGCTACTGCAATATCTTGTATGCTGTAGCCCATAGCTCCGGCAGCTGCGCCGACATATTTAAATGTTGCGCCCATTAGTTCGACGTTTGTATTAGCGTTAGACGATGCCGCCGCCATAACATCTGCAAATTCGGCTGAATCTTTAGCTGTCATGCCAAATGCGGTTAATGCATCGGTTACAATGTCAGATGTGGTCGCTAAATCTGCGCCCGAAGCAGCTGCCAAATTCATGATACCGTCAATACCGCTAATCATTTCGTTAGTTTTCCAGCCTGACATAGCCATGTAATTCATGGCATCTGTAGCCTGTGTTGCCGAAAATGCGGTTGTTGCGCCCATTTCTTTGGCTTTCACCCTGAGTTTTTCCAGTTCTGCGTCTGTTGCACCTGATACGCTGGCAACCGTTGACATTCCTGCTTCAAACGATTTGCCGACATTAACTGCGGCAGTAGCTACACCGCCCATTACGCTGACGGATGCCGTTGCAGCAGTCGCAATAGATCTCATCGCGACTTCGCCTGTGGTTTTAAGACTGTTATAAGCTGTCTTTCCGGCTTTGCCCATCAACTCAAGGGATTTTTTCAGCGTATTGGTTTCGCTTTTTACGCCCTGAGATGATTTTTTTGCTTGTGTGCTATGTTCTTTTGTTAATTTACTGACGGCTTCGATTTCTTTTTTTAGCTCGTCAGCATCTCCGGTAATGGAAATTTCAATACTTCCGTCATTTGCCATTTAATCACCGCCCTTTTATGTGAAATAACTGTTAAATTTATCATCATTTCGTTCTTCACTTTTGGTACGGGTAAATTCCTCAGGGATTTTGCTTGCTTCCCTCAACTTGATTAAATCAGCGTCTTTGCCCTTATACGCTCTGCGGCTCATCAACCGTGATATGTAATGCCTTTCTTCTAATGTTTCAAACTCCAGTAGAAAATCCCACCAGTGAAACGGTTTTCTGCCTTTGTGTGTCAGGTCAATTCCTGTCTGATTGCGAATAGCGATCAGTATGTAATTTAAATCATACTCAAAATTCACGATCTCACGGTCATCGTCAGACGATGAATACGCTGATTCTGCGCTAGGTCGGTTATATCCCTTAGAGAACTGATAGACAGCCGTCAAAATATCGTCGCAGGAGCAATTCTGTGCCACTTTTTCAGGCGTTTCAAACGCTAGATAGATAATTCGCACTATGACATTTGAATTGCTCTGAGCGGCGATTTCGTCACCTGTACCGTCCAGCTGTCTAATTAGTGATAAAATTTTTATCCATACAAAAAAATCGGTACGGACAGGGTAGTCCCTGTCTCTTATACACATCTCCGAGCCCACGAGAC
>OJRD01000659.1_pt1 | contig 18255 bp, 17 predicted proteins | sample 1599051 | NCBI WGS metagenome assembly OJRD01 (sample SAMN03922523, study PRJEB24848) | human gut metagenome | isolation source: stool sample | host: Homo sapiens | place: Germany | collected 2010-02 | reverse complement strand
GCAGCGTCAGATGTGTATAAGAGACAGCAGTAGCCCTTCATGGCGGCCTCGTCGGCGGGGGTCAGACGGTCATAGCCGTTCTTGGGGCTGCAGCACAGGGCTTCCCGGCGCAGCTCGCCGGGGGTCTTTTTCTTGTCTTCCATGGGTTAACCCTCCAGTTTCATTCTAATATGGTGAGAAAAAGGGCCAGCGCCCGGGCCCCGAAGGTCTCGGGCGTGTCGTCCTCGTTGTTTTCCAGTACATAGTCGCAGCTCTCCCGGAAGAAGGACTCCGGTTTCTGGGCGTTCACCCGCTTGCGGGCGTAGTCCTCCGGGATGCCCTCCCGGGCCATGATGCGCCGCACCCGCAGCTCCGCCGGGGCCACCACCGCCACGGTGGCGTCGCACTTGGTCCCGAAACCGCTCTCCAGCAGGGCAATGGCGTCGATGGCCGCCGCCGGACGGCCCTCCTGCTCCGCCTCCCGCAGCCTGCGGTCCAGCTCCGCCTCCATAAAGCGGTGGGTTATGCCGTTCAGGTCCGCCAAAGCCGCCGGGTCGGTGAATACCACGCCGCCCAGCTTCTTGCGGTCTATTTTGCCCGTTTCATCGCAGATATCCCCAAACCGGCCGGTCAAAGCCTCCCGCAGCGCACGGCTCTGCTCCAGCAGGTCGTGATACACCGCGTCCGCGTCCAGGATGCAGGCTCCCAGGCTGGTGAGCACGTTGAGCGCCGTGGTCTTACCCGCCCCGGTGGGGCCGGTGATGCCGAGGATCTTCATACAAACGCCTCCGTTTGTCCGGCGGGGTCCCGCAGCCGAACGACCAGCCCCGGCGCCATAGCCAGAGTCCACATGGCAGGTCCCCCTCTCCTTTGCTACAGCTCGATCCGCTCCACGGGTCCGCCGTGCTCCCGCACCACTCGCTCCAAATCGTCGGGCGAGAGCACCACGGTGGCGGTGTTTTCATTGGGGTGGACTCCCACCAGGGGCAGCTCCCACAGCCCGGCGTCCAGCAGCACCGTCACCGCCCGCGCCTCGTCGTTGAGTACGCCGAAGGGGGTGACGGAACCCCTGGTGAGGCCCAGATGCTCCTCCAGCCGCTCTTCAGAGGCAAAGCTCAGCTTGACCCCCAGGCGGCCGCCCAGGGCCTTCAGATCCGCCTTTTTGTCCTTGGGCAGCACCGCCAGAAAAAACTTCTTCCCCTTGGCGTCCCGGAGGAAGAGATTCTTGGCGATGACCTCCGGCCGGGGCAGGTGCAGCGCATCCATCTCCTCGATGGTGAACACCGCCGGATGCTCCCACACCTGATAGGGTATGCCGGCAGCCTCCAGCGTATCATAAACCTTTTGCCTGACGTTGTCTAGCATATCGCACCTCTGCGCTTCAAAATATAGGCATAGTTGAGGAAGCGGGGGCTGCGGGTTCGGATGTCCTCTTCCGTCACACCCTCCAGCAGGGCAAGTTCCTCCAGCAGCCCCCGGCAGGCCGCACCCCTTCCCAGGCCCTTGCCGCTGATCATATCCTGCCAAAGTCTGCCCTCTTCGGGCTGTCCCGGCACCCGCCAGCACCGCAGGTCCATCTCCGGGAAGGGGGCGTCCGCCGGGCGGCCGTCCAGGTTCAGCCACTCCAGCACCTGGCCCCGAAAGCGGACCCGCTCGGCCGCCGTGGGCTGATAGGGCGTCAGGCCCCGGTCCCGCTCCAGACACGCCATCACCTCCGCCAGGGGGCGGGCGTTGGGTGTGACCCGCCCGGCCGCCCGGTCCAGAAAGGCGTCCCACTCCCGATAATCCGGCGCCCTGCCGCAAATCGGGGCGGAGGCGGTGGGCCCGTCCCGGTCCAGGTCGATGATGTGAAAGCCCGCCGCCTTGTTGAGCCGGTTGGTGATGGCCAGACCGATGCCGTGGTCGTCGGGGCACTGGGCCCAGATTCCGGTCACGTCGGTATGGTCAAAGCGGCGCAGGGCGTCAAAGACCCTCCTCGCCTGCTCGGCCTTGTCGGCCGCGGGGCCGAGCCGCTCCACCGGCAGTCCCTCAAACAGAGGGGCGTACTCGTCGAAGCAGATCATCCCCTCGCCCTCCCGGACGTGCCTGGCGATGAAGATCGCCCCGGCGGAGGGCTCCCCCTTCACCACCGTTACGGGGGCCTTGGGGGCGTAGTGGCGGTACTTCATGCCGGGAGCCCGGGGCTGCTCTCCCGCCCCCATGAGCCGGGTCACCGCCGGGTCCACCGCCACCTCCCCCAGCGCCGCCCGGAGCTGCTCCAGGGTGACGCCGCCGGGCCTCAGCAGCCGGGGCGGCGTCTCCGTCAGGTCTACGATGGTGGACTCCACTCCCACGGAGCAGGGCCCGCCGTCTACGATACCGTCGATTTTACCGTCCATATCCTCCAGCATATCGGCGGCGCTGGTGGGGCTGGGCCGCCCCGAGGTGTTCCCCGAGGGGGCCGCCACCGGCAGGTCCGCCGCGGCGAGGATGGCCCGGGTCACCGGGTGGTCGGGGCAGCGCATCCCCACCGTCTCCAGGCCGGCGGTGGTCACGTCGGGCACCATCTCCCGCCGCTCCAGGATCATGGTCAGCGGACCCGGCCAGAACCGCTCCGCAAGCGTATAGGCGGCGGCCGGGATATGTTTGCAGTACCGCTCCAGCCAATCCATCGCGGGGACGTGCAGGATGAGGGGGTTGTCCTGTGGCCGGCCCTTGGCCTCAAAAATGCGCCGGACCGCCGCCGGGTCCAGGCCGTTGGCCCCCAGGCCGTACACCGTCTCCGTGGGGATGCCCAGCAGGCCGCCCCGGCGTATGATGTCGGCGGCGGGTCCGATCTCCTCCGCCGTGAAGCGCCTTGTCTCCAATCCGGTTCACCTGATTTCCGCGTTATTCGTAGATACCCACGGGCACGCCCGCCAGCTCGATGGTGGTGTCCGGGGCGAACCGGGCCCGCTGGAGGTAGCTCTTGACGGCCATGATGCCGTATTTGGGGTTCATGCGCTCATCCTCCAGCTCCAGCTCCACGTAGTCCGCGCCGGAGCCGGTGAGCCAGCCATCGTCCTCCAGAATGTCGTCCAGCCCGGCCTTCAGGCTCTCCAGGGTCATGTCCGCGGGCAGAGACTGGAAGTGAATCCGCAGTTCCATGGGTGTTTCCTCCTTAACCGCCCTGTTCCTGGTGCTTCAGGCGCTCCGCCTGATCCGCCGTAATGAGGGCGTCGATGATCTCGTCAATGTCTCCATTCATCACGCTGTCCAGCCGGTAGAGGGTCAGCCCCACCCGGTGGTCGGTGAGCCGTCCCTGGGGAAAATTATAGGTGCGGATGCGCTCGTTGCGCATGCCGGTGCCCACCTGGCTGCGGCGCTGGCTGGTGACGGCATCGGCCTGCTCCCGCACCTTCTCCTCATAGAGCCGGGAGCGCAGAATCTGCATGGCCCGGTCCCGGTTCTGGAATTGGCTGCGCTCCTGCTGGCACTCCACCACCGTGCCGGTGGGCTTGTGGATCAGGCGCACGGCGGAGGAGGTCTTGTTGACGTGCTGGCCCCCCGCACCGGAGGAGCGGAAGACCTGCATCTCGATGTCGGCGGGGTTGAGGGCAAAGTCCACCTCGTCCACCTCGGGCAGCACCGCCACCGTGACGGTGGAGGTGTGAATGCGCCCGCCGGACTCGGTCTCGGGCACCCGCTGCACCCGGTGGACGCCGCTTTCGAATTTCAAGCGGCTGTAGGCCCCGTCCCCCTGGATGGTGAAACAGATCTCCTTCACGCCGCCCAGCTCGGTCTCACTGACGCTGTCCACCTCCACCTGCCAGCGGCGGGATTCGGCGTACATGCAGTACATGCGATAGAGGGAGTTGGCAAAGAGGGCGGCCTCCTCGCCGCCCACCCCGGCCCGGATCTCCACAATGACGTTCTTGGCGTCGTTGGGGTCCCGGGGCAGCAGCAGAATCCGAATCTCCTCCACCAGCCGCTCCAGGTCAGCCTTGGCCGCCTGGTACTCCTCCTGAGCCAGCTCCTTCATGTCCGGGTCGCTCATCAGGGCCTGGGCGTCGGCCAGGTCCTTCTGCCGCCGGACGTAGGTCCGGTAGGCGGTGACCACCGGCTCCAGATCCCGCTGCTCCTTGTTGAGCCGGGCTACCCGGGTCGGGTCGTCGTAGGTCTCCGGCGCGGCCAGACGGGCCTCCAGCTCGGCATACTGCCGGTCCAGGGCCTTCAGCTTCTCTTCTAACATACGTTCCTCCTCAGCCCGGCCGGTCCAGCAGCCAGGATTTCACCAGGGCCAGCGGCTCCCGGAAAAACATCTGCACCGCCGACGGCGCGTGGCTCACCGGCGCGGCCAGAACGGACAGGGTATAGGTCCCCGGCCACACCCGCTCCCATAGCATCCGGATGCGGGTCAGGTGGAAGCCGCTGGACACCAGCAGAATCTGTTCTGCGGGCGCTACTGTCCCGTCCTGAAACAGCGTCAGGGTATAGTTAATGTTCTGCCAGGTATTCCGGGACCGGTCTTCCTTTACGATCCGGGAGCCGTCCACCCCGTGCTCCGTCAGGTAGTCGTACATGCATTGGGCCTCGGAGACCGGCTCGTCGTCCCCCTGGCCGCCGGTGACCACCACCGTCATCTCAGGATGCTCCTCCAGATAGGCCAGAGCGGTGTCCAGTCGGTCCTGCAGCAGCACCGACGGTCCCCAGGGCTTCACCTGGCAGCCAAAAACCACCATCACCTGTGGTTCCCCCTGGAGTTGGTCCCGGCTGCCGGATAAGATCAGCGCCTCCAAAGCGCCGAAGACCAAAGCGCCGGCCAGGAGCAGGCACAATAGCACTCTGGGCAGCCAGCGCCTCCGCCGCCCGCCGTAGGGACGGTATACCTCTTTTCGTCTCATTCCGCCTTCGCCTCCTCCAACTCCGCCGCCAGGCCCTCCCAGACCGCATAGAGGTGGGCGATCTCGTCCTCCAGTGCATCCCGCCGGGCGTAGAGCTCGGTGAGCCGGAGATAGTCGCTGGCGGCCTCTTCGATCTCACAGGTCAGGTCGTACATCTGCTCCTCCGCCCGGGTGACGGCCCGCTCGGCGGCGTTGACCTCTTTTTCCAGATTCTTGGTGCCGCCGGTGCGCCTGGGCTTCTCCTTTTTCGGCGGCTCCTCCTTTCCCGGCGCGGTAGGGGGCAGGCCCCTGGCCCGCCGCTCCTGAAACTCGTTGTACTCGGCAAAGGTGCCCACGAAATCCGTGATGTGCCCGTCCTCCAGCATCCAGATGCGGTTGGCGAACTGGTGGATGAAGTAGCGGTCGTGGGAGACGAAGAGCAGGTTGCCGCCGTAGTCGGCCACCGCCTCCTCGATCCACTCCCGGGAGCTGAGGTCCAGATGGTTGGTGGGCTCGTCCAGGATGAGCAGGTTGATCTTCTCATCCATAAGCATACACAGCCGCAGCCGGGACTGCTCCCCGCCGGACAGGGCGGAGACGGGCTTGAACACGTCCTCTCCCCGGAAGTTGAAGGCGGCCAGCCGGTCCCGGGCCTCCTGGGTGGAGCAGCCCAGGTCGTAGAGCATGGTATCCACCAGGCTGCGCTCCGGGTGGCCGAAATGGATGATCTGGGGCAGGTAGCCCAGCCGGACGGTGGGGCCCATGCGGACCTTGCCGGTGTCGGCCTCCTCCTCCCCCAGAAGGATCTTCAAAAGGGTGGACTTACCCGTGCCGTTGTCCCCCAGCAGGGCGATGCGCTCGCCCCCCTCCACCAGCAGGTTCACGTCCGAGAAGAGCCGCCGCCCATCGAAGGACTTGCTGAGGTCTTTCACCACCAGGACCTCGTCCCCCCGGAACTCCCGCTCCCCAAAGCGGATGTCCAGCTTCCGCTCCTTCCTGGGCCGGTCGGTCCGGCGCAGGCGCTCGATGCGCTTTTCCATGGAGAAGGCCCGCTTGTGGAGCTTGTCCGCCCCCATGAAGGCCCACAGGTGCAGCTTGTCCGCCGCCTCCTGGAGCTGCTCGATCTTGGCCTGCTCCTTTTCATACTGCTTTCTGCGCTCCTCGTAGCGGCGCTCCTTCTCCTCCACATAAAAGCTGTAGTTGCCGGAATAGAATTCCGCCTTTCCGTCCACCAGCTCAATGACCCGTGTGACCACCCGGTCCAGGAACCAGCGGTCGTGGGAGATGGCCAGCACGGTGCCCTTGAACCGGGCCAGGTAGTCCTCCAGCCACTCGGTGGCCCGCAGGTCCAGGTGGTTGGTGGGCTCGTCCAGCAGGAGGATGTCGGTGTCCTCCAAAATGAGACGGCCCAGGTTCACCCGGGTCTTCTCCCCGCCGGACAGGCTGGAGAAAAGCTGCTCCCGCATGTCCCGGGAGATCTGCAGACCGTTGCACACCTTGTTGAGGGGGGTCTCCACGTCGTAGCCGCCTCCCGCCTCGAAGGCGGCCACCAGGTTGTCGTAGCGCCGCAGCAGGGCCGGGTCGTCCTCCCCGGCCTCCATGCGGCGGGTGAGGCCCGCCATCTCGCGCTCCATGTCCCCCAGCCGGTCGAAGGCGGAGCGGAGCACCATGTCCACGGTGTGGCCCGCCGGGTAGACGGGGATCTGAGAGATGAGGCCCAACCGCTTGCCCGGGGCGATGGAGACCTGGCCTCCGTCGTGGTCCAGCTCCCCGGTGAGGATCTTGAACAGGGTGGTCTTGCCCGCCCCGTTCTTGCCCAGAAGGCCCACCCGCTCCCCGGTGTCCACCTGGAAGGAGAGGCCGTCCAATATTTTGTTGCCAACCTCAAACTCTTTCCTGAGGCTTGACACGGAGATGTCTATCATTCGTTTACTCCCGCCGTCTGTTGTGGTATGATAACAACAGACCGATATCTTTGATTGGAGGGTTTCTACGATGGATGCCATTCGCTGGCAGGGGAATTCCCTTGCGCTGCTGGACCAGACCCGGCTCCCGGTGGAGGAGGTCTGGAACACCTATACCGATTACCGGAAGGTGGCGGACGCCATCCGCCGTCTGGTGGTGCGGGGCGCGCCCGCCATCGGCGTGGCGGCGGCCTATGCGCTGTGCCTGGCCGCCATGGAATATAAGGGCCAAAACCCGGAGGAATTCCAGAAGAGCATGGCGGCAGCCTCGGCGGAGCTGGCCGCCAGCCGCCCCACCGCCGTCAATCTGTTCTGGGCCCTGGACCGGATGGGCCTGGCCCTGGGGGCGGCGGGGTGCGGCGCAGAGGCCCTGCCCATCCTGATCCGGGAGGCCGAGGCCATCCACCGGGAGGACGTGGCCATGAACCGGGCCATCGGCGCGGCCGGGGCGGCGATCGTCCCCCATGGGGCCCGCATCCTCACCCACTGCAACGCCGGGGCCATCGCCACCGGGGGCTACGGCACCGCCCTGGGGGTGGTGCGCTCGGCCTTTACCCAGGGCAAGGTGGAGATGGTCTACTGTGACGAGACCCGGCCGCTTTTACAGGGGGCCCGGCTCACCGCCTGGGAGCTGGTGAAGGACGGCATCCCCGCCACCCTCATCACCGACAACATGGCCGCCAGCCTGATGGCCCAGGGGAAGATCGACCTGGTGCTCCTGGGCTGCGACCGGATGGCGGCCAACGGGGACTTTGCCAATAAGATCGGCACCTACGGCGTGGCGGTGCTGGCCCACTATCACGGCATCCCCTTCTATTCGGTGCTGCCCTCCAGCACCATCGACCTGTCCATCCCCGACGGCAGCCACATCCCCATCGAACAGCGGGAAGCCTCGGAGGTCACCCACTTTGCCGGGGTGCGGACGGCGCCGGAGGGCGTGGGGGTCTATAACCCCGCCTTCGACGTGACGCCCCACCGGCTGCTCACTGGCATCATCACCGAGAAGGGGGTCATCCATCCGCCCTTTGCCGAGCAGCTCGCCGAGCGGTTCGGCTGAGCCGCTACGGCTCGGGCGTAATGCTCTTCAGATAGGACACGATCTCTTCAAACGCCATCCCACGGGAGGCCTTGACCAGCACGGTCGTATGGGGCTGAAGCTCCTGCTGCAGTGCGGCCCGGGCCTCCTCCTTCGTCTCAAACCAGTATACCCCGGGGACCAGGGCCTCCTTGGCGGCAGTATAGATGTGCCGGGCCAGGGGGCCGACGGCCACCAGACAGTCGATGCCCGCCCTGCCCAGATAGGCGCCCACACCGGCGTGGAGGGTGGGGGCCAGGGGCCCCAGCTCGAACATATCGCCCAAAACGGCGATCTTATAGGTCCCGCCGGTCTTGGACAGGACCTCCACCGCCGCCCGCATGGACTGGGGATTGGCGTTGTAGGCGTCGTCCAGGATGGTGATGCCGTCCCCCCGGCGCAGGATGTTCATGCGCATCTTGGTGGGGGCGAAGCGGAGCACGCCCCGGGCGATCTCCTCGCCGGTCATGCCGAAGTGCTGCCCCACCGCCGCGGCCATCAGGGTGGGGTAGAGCATGTGGTTGCCCAGAGCGGGGATCTCCACCGGAAAGCCCCCCTCCGGGGTGTCCACCCGGCAGTCCACCTTGTGCTCCCCGTCGCTCCACACCTGGCTGGCCCGGTATTCCAGGCCCTCTGCCGTACCGCAGAACACGGTCTGGAAGGGCAGCCCGCCCCGCAGGGTGGTCAGCAGCGCGTCGTCTCCGTTGAGCACCGCCAGCCCCCCCGGCTTCATGTGGGAGAAGATCTCGCACTTGGCCTTGAGGATGTTCTCCCTCGAGCCCAGGTTCTCGATGTGGGCGTCCCCGATGTTGGTGATGAGGGCCACGTCGGGCTCCACGATGCCGCTGAGGTACTCGATCTCTCCAAAATGGTTCATCCCCATCTCCAGCACACAGAGCTCATGCTGGCGATTGAGCCGCAGCAGGGTCAGGGGGAGGCCCACCTCGTTGTTGAAGTTGCCCTCGGTCTTGAGGACCTTAAACTTCTCCCCCAGCACGGCGGCCACCATGTCCTTCGTGGTGGTCTTGCCCACGCTGCCGGTGACGCCTACGAAGGGGATCTTGAACTTCTGCTTGTAATGCCGGGCCAGATCCCGCAGGGCCTTCTGGGTGGAGGACACCTTGATGTAGAACTTGCCGGGCAGATAGGTCTCCCGCTCCCGCTGGGTGAAGCAGCCCGCCGCCCCGCCGGTGAGGGCGTCGTGGATGAAGGCGTGTCCGTCGAACCGCTCCCCCACCAGGGGGATGAACAGCGCGCCGGGGTCGGGCTCCCGGCTGTCGGTAAACACATGGGTGACGGTCCGGTCCAGGTCGTCGAACGTCCCCAGGAGCTTGCCTCCCGCGGCCTCAGCGATCTCTCGAACGGTAATGGGCTCCATAACAGTCCCTACTTTCCCTGTTTTCTGGCCTCCAGGGAGGCGGTGATGATGCGCTCGCACAGCTCCGGATAGCCGATGCCCACGGCGGCGGCCTCCTGGGGCAGCAGGCTGGTGGGGGTCATACCGGGCAGGGTGTTGATCTCCAAAAACCAGGGCGTGCCGCCCTCGTCCAGAATAAAGTCGGCCCGGGAGTAAACGCTCAGGCCCAGGGCGTGGTAGACCGTCAGGGTGGCCTTGCGCAGCTTTTCCTCGACCTCCGCCGGAATGGGGGCCGGACAGACCTCCACCGCCGCGCCGGGCTGGTACTTGTTGGCATAATCGTAAAAGCCCTGCTTGGGGATGATCTCGATGGAGGGCAGGCCCCGGTCCTCCAGGACGCCCACCTGGACCTCCCGGCCCCGGACGTACTGCTCCAGCACGCAGTGGCCGCCGAAGCGCAGGCCCTCCAGCAGGGCGGCGTGGAGCTCCTTCTTGTCGTGGGCGATGGAGACCCCGATGGAGGAACCGCTGTCCACCGGCTTGACCACGCAGGGCGCCGGGGTGGTGCTGGTCAGGCGGTCCACATCGGCCTCGGTGTAGCGAACGGTCCGCCACTTGGGGGTATCCACCCCCAGGCCGGAGATGAGCCGCTTGGTCAGGTCCTTGTCCATGGCCAAAGCGGAGCCCAGATAGCCCGCGCCGGTATAGGGGATGCCCATCAGATCGAAGGCGGCCTGGACCCGGCCGTCCTCGCCGCACTGGCCGTGCAGGGCCAGGAACACCACGTCGGCCAACGCGCACAGCTCCAGCACGCCGGGGCCGAACTGGCTCTTGCCCTTCCACTTCCGGGCAGCCTTCACCTGCTCCAGATCGGGAGCCTCCCGCTGTACCCGTCTGCCCGCGCCGGACAGGGGCGCGTCAAAATAGGCCTCTGTTGGGCCATTGTAGTCCTCCAGGCCGAAGTACAGATCCACCAGCGCCGCCCGGTGTCCCCGGCTCCGCAGGGCCTCGGCGATCATGGTGCCGGAGGAGAGGGAGACATTGCGCTCCGGGCTCAGTCCCCCGGCCAAAACAACAATTTTCATAGGAAACTCCTTTATCAAGAGAGATATTACCATTGTACGCCTGATTTTTTATTTTACCACAGCCGGAAAAAAATCTCAATCCTAACCGCAACAAACGCCGGGCCGGAGGCAAAGCTCCGGCCCGGCGCTCTTTGGGGTGCATGGAGGGCTCACTCGTCGCGCCGGACCATGTGGATGTGGTCCTCCCACACCCCGTTGATCCGCAGGTACCGGACGGCCAGCCCCTCCTCTTGGAAGCCAGCCTTTCGGGCCACGCCCAGGGAGGCCGCGTTCCGGGGCATAATGTTGGCCTCAATCCGGTGGAGCCCCAGCACGGTGAAGGCGATGCGGACGGCTTCCTCCACCGCCTCGGTCATATAGCCCCGGCGCAGCAGCCCGCCGTCCAGCTTGTAGCCCAGAAAACAAGACTGAAAGGCCCCCCGGACCAGATTGTTGAGTCCCACCAGGCCCACAATCCGCTCCGGCGCCTCCCGCAGGGCGAGGTAGAAGCGGTAGGAACGGTCCTCCTCCGCCAGCCGCGCCTCTTCCGTCAGCAGGGAGCGCTGCCCCTCCTGCGTGAAGAAGCTCTCCTCCCGCGCCGGCTCGAAAGCGGCCAGAAAGGTCCGGTTCCGGCGATAGTAATCCACCGCCGCCCCGGCCAACTCCGGTCCGGCCGGCATCAGGCGCAGCCGCCGCGTCTCATAGACTGGCTGCACCGGCTTACTTCGTGCCGAAGATGCGGTCGCCGGCGTCGCCCAGGCCGGGAACGATGTAGCCGTGGTCATTGAGCTTCTCGTCCAGCGCGGCGCAATAGATGGCCACGTCGGGATGGTCCTTGCGGATGCGCTCCACACCCTCGGGAGCGGCGATGATGTTCATCAGCTTGATGTGCTTGACCTCATAGTTCTTGATGAACTGGATGGCCGCGGAGGCCGAGCCGCCGGTGGCCAGCATGGGGTCCAGGACGATCACGTCCCGCTCGGCGATGTCGGAGGGCATCTTGCAGTAGTATTCCACAGGCTCCAGGGTGTCGGGGTCCCGGTACAGACCGATATGGCCCACCTTGGCGGAGGGAATGAGGGTGAGAATGCCGTCCACCATGCCCAGTCCGGCCCGCAGGATGGGGACAATGGCCAGCTTTTTGCCCGCCAGGGTCTTAAATTTGCCGGTGGCCACGGGGGTCTTGATGGTGACCTCCTCGGTGGGCAGGTCCCGGGTCGCCTCGTAGCACATGAGGGAGGCGATCTCGGAGACGATCTCCCGGAACTCCTTTACGCCGGTGCACTCATCCCGGAGGATGGCCAGTTTATGCTGGATCAGCGGGTGATCAAAAATGTGTACCATTTCGTCCATGTCAGTTGTCCCCTTTACATTTTTCAGCTTTTCCTTGTCTCGCAAGCCGCTCCCGCTCCGCCTGGGAGAGCCGGTGGTAGACCGGCTCCAGCCCGGCGGCCGTCACCAGTCCGCCCCGGCCAGCCAGCTCCGCCGCCGCCAGGGCAACCCCCCAGGCGCTCTGAAACACCAGGTGAGGCGGTGCGGGCTCCATAGGAAGACCGCGCTTCGTGAGCTCATTATAGCACAGCTTCGTCCCGTCTCCAACCAAAATCTGCGGTTTTTTCCGCACCTCCAGCTCGGCTGCCAGTTGTTCGACGCTCACGGCCCGGTCGGGGCACCGGCGCAGCAGCGCGCCGCCCCGCACCTCGAACAGGGCGTTGTAGACCTGCTGCCGCCGGGCGTCCATGACGGCGCAGAGGTCGGCCCCCTCCAGATGCGCCAGGGGCCAGGCCATGGCCTCCAGAGTGGACACCCCGGCGCAGAGCTTGTCCCCTGCCCAGGCCAGCCCCTTGGCCGCCGCCACGCCGATGCGCAGGCCGGTAAAGGACCCCGGTCCCGCCGCCACGGCCACCACGTCCACCTCATCCAGGGTGTACCCACCGTTTTTCAGCAGGTCCCCGCACAGAGACATCAGGGTGCGGGAATGGGTCAGGCCGCTGTTCTGGAAGGACTGGGCCAGCAGCCGCCCATCCTCCCACAGGCACACCGAGCAGGCCACGGCGGAGGACTCCAGCGCCAGTATCTTCATGTGGGTTCCTCCTCTGTGACGGTGATCCGCCGCTGCCCGTCGCGCTCCCCGCGGCGCAGGTCTACCCGGATACAGCCGGGCTCCAAGGCGTCGCGGACGATCTCGCTCCACTCCACGGCGCATACCCCGCCCCGGGCCAGATAGTCCTCCCAGCCGATGTCATACAGCTCGTCGGCCGAACCCAGGCGGTACATGTCAAAGTGGAACAGGGGCAGACGCCCCCCCTCGTACTCGTTGACGATGGTAAAGGTGGGGCTGGTCACCCGGTCCGGGATGCCCAGGCCCCGGGCCAGACCCCGGACGAAGGCGGTCTTGCCCGCCCCCAGGTCCCCGGTGAAGGCCACCACGTCTCCCGGCTCCAGCCGGCCGGCCAGTTCCGCCCCCAGGGCTTCGGTCTCCTCCACGCTGTTGGAGAGATAGTCCACGCGCCCGCCCCCTTCCGTTCAAAATTCCGAGGTATTATATCACAGCTTTCCGCTTTTGTAAAACGGTTTACGAACCGGCGGGAAGGTGGTACAATAATATATCCGCGTTTGCTGCTGAATACCAAAAGGAGGGCCGTGTCCATGTGGTTCCGGGACGCCCTGCGCGAATTTTTCCATAAAGCCGACCTGCTGCTTCTGGGGCTGTGCGTGGCGGCCTCCCTGTTCGGCGTGGTGCTGATCTACAGCGCCACCCGCTATCTGGGCGAGGCCGGCTCCCGGTTCGTCCCCATCCAGCTCGCGGCTATCTGCCTCGGAGTGGTGGCCTACGCCGTCATGTCCTTCGTGGATATCGAGCTGTTCACCGAGCGGTCCTGGAAGTGGATGCTGGTCTTCAACGTCTTCCTCATCCTGCTGCTGCTCACCCCCTTCGGCGTGGGCAAGGAGGAGACCGGCAACAACAGTTGGCTGGACTTTCCCTTCCTGCCGGTGAACATCCAGCCCGCCGAGGTGGCCAAGATCTTCTTCATCCTCGTGCTGGCCTGGCAGTGCGCCCGCTATCAGGAGTGGGGCATCAGCCGCCCCGGCCCGGTCTTTCTGCTGGCCGGCCACACGCTTTTTATGGCCGGGCTCATCGCGGTGGTCTCGGGCGATTTCGGTATGGTGCTGGTCTATCTCTTCCTGTTCGTGGTCATGGCCTGGACCGCTGGGGTCAAAAAGCGGTGGTTCCTCCTGGGCGGCGGGGCCGCCGCGGGCGGGCTGGCGCTGGTGTGGCCCCACCTGCCCCAGTACATCACTTTGCGCTTTACCGTCGTCATCGACCACATCCTGGGCGTCACCGAGCCTGCCAGCTACCTGGAACAGACCCAGGGCAAGGGCTGGCAGCAGAGCCGCAGCATCCTGGCCATCGGCAGCGGCGGCCTCACCGGGCAGGGCTACCTCCAGGGCACACAGACCCAGAGCACGGCGGAGGAGGCCCTGAACGCCCGCTATACCGACGAGATCTTTGCCGTCTGCGGGGAGGAGCTGGGCCTCGTGGGATGCCTTCTGGTCCTGCTGCTGCTGACCGCCATCATCCTGCGCTGCCTGTGGGTGGCCCGCCACGCCAGCAGCCCTATGAGCGCCTATGTGGCCATGGGCTACGGCGGGATGCTCCTCATCCAGACCTTCGTCAACGTGGCCTCCTGCCTCTATATCTTTCCTCTGGTGGGGCTGACCCTGCCCTTCTTCAGCTACGGCGGCTCCTCCATCCTCACCCTCTTCGCCTGCATGGGCATCGTCTCCGGCGTCAAGATGCGCTCCCTGCCCAGTTGGCTCCGGGACCGCAGTCAGTTGTAATGGGATTGCAAAGGCCGGGCGCGAGGGAAACCCTCGCGCCCGGTCTTTCTTTTCACGGCTTACACCGCCCGCAGGGGGTATAGCCTGCCGCCACCGCCTCGGCCCGGCTGTCGAAGACCACCTGGTTCTGCGCGGCGGGCAGGCCGGTGCAGTCCGGGCGGTGGAACACCTGGGAGTTTTTGTTCCCGATATAGGTCCCCGCCCCCTCCGCTTCATCGGGATTGGTGTCCGCGTCCTGGTTCTTCTGGGTGGTAAAGGTCAGGCCGGTCCCGTCGCTGGTGCAGACGACGTGCCCCTGCAGATCGGTGCGGTAGACCGTCACGTCGGCGTCCCGCAGGCGGCTCATGGTCTCGTCGTGGGGGTGGCCATAGCTGTTGCCCGTCCCGCAGGAGATGACGGCGTACTCCGGCAGGACCTCCCGCAGAAAAGGATAGCTGGTGGAGGTGCTGCTGCCGTGGTGCCCCACCTTGAGCACGTCGGCCTTCAGGTCCGCGCCCGCATCCAGCAGGTCGGCCTCGGCGTCCCGCTCCATGTCTCCGGTAAAGAGGAAGGAGGTCTCCCCAAAGTCCACCCGCAGGACGATGGAGGTGTTATTGGTCTGCTCGTACTCCTTCCGGGGGCCCAGCACGGTGACAGCGGCCTCCCCCAGCGTCCAGGCGTCGCCGGGCTCCGGGATGGTGAGCTCCAGCCCCTGCTGCTCGACATACTTGTCAAAATTCCCGAAGGCCCGGGAATCGTATTGGATCACGGGGCTGTATACCGTCCCCGCCGGGTAGGCGGCCAGCGCCCCGGCCAGCCCGCCCACATGGTCCTCATGGGCGTGTGTGCACACCACATAGTCCAGCCTCTCCACCCCCTGGCCGGACAGGTAGGACACGATGAGGTCGGAATCGTCCACGTTGCCCCCGTCGATGAGCATGGTCTCCCCCCCGCACAGGAGCAGGGCGGCGTCGGCCTGGCCCACGTCGATGAAATGGACCTCCAGCGTACCCTCTGCCGGCCCGGTGGAGGCGGACGCCTGGGGGCGAGATGTCCCGCACCCGGCGAGGGACAGGGCCAGCAGCAGCCCTAGCAGCAATGTCAGCAGTCGTTTCATAAGTACCTCTCTTTATGCAATGTCGCCTGTCCATTATACCGCACCCATCCCGGTTTGGCACCCCCAATTTGACAATTCCGGCTTCTTTGGCTATAATGACCTCAGCTCAGGAAAGGACCCCTTGGGTATGAAGCTGTGTATCAGACTTGGCTCCGGACAACGGAAACGATGAAGCATTGTTCGGAGCTGCTTTTTCTCTTCATCGGCGAGTAGGGCGCAGCAGGCGCGGCTTTCGGCCGCGTCTGGTGGAATGCGCCCTCCGCCGGGACGGGAGAAAACTTTGGCCGCGGACGATGGCTCGTCCGCGGCCTTTTTGCTTTTCCGGTCCCGGCCCAATCCGATACAAAGCGAGGAAACCCGATATGACATCCGATCTCACCACGGGCAGCGTGCCCAAGCGCCTGTTCCGCTTTGCCCTGCCCCTTTTGTTCGCTAACGTGCTCCAATCCCTCTACCAACTGGTGGATATGCTGGTGGTGGGCCGCTTTCTGGGCAGCCCCGGCCTAGCTGCCGTCAGCAGCGCCGCCATGCTCTGCTACGTCATCACCTCCCTCTGCTCCGGCGCGGCCACCGGCGGCTCGGTGCTGGTGGCTCAGCGCCAGGGGGCCGGGGACCCGGAGGGCCTCCGCCGGGTCATCGGCGCCCTGTTCACCCTCTCCGGCCTGATCGCTCTGGCCGTCACCGCCCTAGGCCTGCTGACCTGCGGGCCCATCCTGCGGGCCATGCACGTACCCGGCGAGGCCCTGTCCCTGGCCCACGGCTATCTGCTGGTCATCTGCGGCGGCACCTTTTTCGTGCTGGGCTACAACGCCGTGTGCGGCGTGCTGCGAGGCCTGGGGGATTCCGTCAGCCCTCTCCTCTTCGTGGCCCTGGCCACCGCGGTCAACGTCGCGCTGGACCTGCTACTGGTGGGCGCGCTGGGTCTCGGGACCGTAGGCGCCGCCCTGGCCACCGTTTGCTCCCAGGCGGTCTCCTGCCTGGCCGCCTTAAGGTTCTGCTTCCGCAGGGGCCTATTCTCCGGCCTCCAGCCCCGGCACTTTCTCCCCGGCCGGGCCCTGTCCATCGCCCTGCTGCGCATCGGCCTGCCCACCGCCGTACAGCTCTCAGTGGTCAATCTGTCCTATCTGCTGGTCACCGGATGGTTCAACCTCCACGGTACCGCAGCGGCCGCCGCCGCGGGGGTGGGGCTGAAGGTGAACACCTTCGCCGCCATGCCCTGCTGGGCGGTGGGGATGGCGGTGACCACCATGGCCGGCCAGTGCATGGGGGCCGGGGACCCGGACCGGGCCGCCGGGGCGCTCCGCTGGGGCCTGCACCTCTCTTTGGCCCTGTGCGCCGGCACCGTGGCGCTGGTCCAGCTCTTTGCCGGGCCCATCGTGGCCCTCTTTGACCCGAATCCCGCCGTGGTGGCGGCGGGGGTGACCTATCTGCGCATCTGCTGCTCAGTAAACTTCGCCTTTTACGCCGCCATGTATCTCTTTGACTCCCTGGCCACCGGCGTGGGAGCCGCGGGCCTGGCCATGGGCAACGCCATGCTGCACTCGGTGGTAATGCGCCTGGCCCTGTCCTGGTGGCTGGGCGGCGCGCTGGGCTTTTCCGGGCTGTGCTGGGCCGAGATGCTGGCCCCCATTCCCTCGGCCCTGCTGGGCCTGCTTTGGTTCCGGCTGGGGCGGTGGCGCCAGCGCGGTCCGCTCTGAGTCATCCGGCGTCCCTGTAATTTTCCTGCTGTGCTGGAATATTTGTCTGGCATGTGTCAAGAATAAGACCACACCGTACTGGTATCACAAGACCCGAATGTACAAGGAGGTCATCCCTTTGAAACGAACTCAGATCCTGCGCCGCATGACCCTTTTGACGCTGGCGTCCGTGCTGGCCGCCCTGACCGCCATCCCCGCCTCGGCCCAACTGCTCGCCACCGTCCAGGAGGAAGGGCCCGCGGTGGCCACCTTCGGCAAAAACGGCACCGTGCAGGAGGTCTTTACCTTCTCGGCCGCCGACTTCCTGGTGGAGAACACCGACCTGGAGCTGGACTCCATCGTGCTCACCGCCCTGCCCGATGCCAACGCCGGCATCCTGACCATGGGGAACGTGGAGCTGGCGGTGGGCGACGTGGTGGGTATGAGCGCCGTGGCCGGCCTGCGCTTCACCCCGCTGGCCACCCCCACCGTGGCCACCACGTCCTTCTCCTTCACCCCCGTGTTCTCCGACGGCTCCGCCGGGGCGGACACGACGGTGAACCTCTATCTGCTCACTGCAGAGAACGGCTCCCCCATCGCGGAAAATCTGGAGCTGACCACTTATAAAAACGTGGCCGTCACCGCCCAGTTCGCCGCCGTGGACCCAGAGGGTGACATCCTCACCTTCCGTCTGGCGGACAAGCCCGCCCGGGGCTCCGTCACTCTGCCCGAGGACGGCTCCGCCACATTCGTCTACACCCCCTATGAGAACAAAACCGGCAAGGACACCTTCACCTACGTGGCCGTGGACGCCGTGGGCAACACCTCCGCCCCCGCCACCGTCAAGGTGAAAATTGAAAAAGCCAACACCAAGGTGACCTATGCCGACCTGGACGGCCACGCCGCCCACCGGGCGGCCATCCGGTTGGCCGAAGAGGGCATCCTCATCGGCGAGTGCATGGGCGGGCAGTACTTCTTCCAGCCCGACCTGCCCGTCAGCCGGGATGAATTCACCGCCCTGGCCATGCACACCGTGGGCCTGGAGGCCTTGGAGGACATCACCCGCACGGGCTTTGCCGACGACGCCTCCATCGCCACCTGGGCCAAGCCCTATGTCTCCTCCGCCCTGAAGTCCGGCGTGGTGCAGGGCAGCGTCAGCGACCAGGGCGTGGTCTTCCATCCCGACGCCACCATCACCAAGGCGGAGGCCACCGTGCTGCTCAACCGCCTGCTCCAGGTCACCGACGTGACCACCCCCACCTTCTTTACCGACGCCGACGCCACCCCCGCCTGGGCCTACCAGGCGGCGGTCAACCCTGTCTCTTATACACATCTGACGCTGCCGACGATCTACTCTGTG
>OJRD01000607.1_pt1 | contig 19719 bp, 29 predicted proteins | sample 1599051 | NCBI WGS metagenome assembly OJRD01 (sample SAMN03922523, study PRJEB24848) | human gut metagenome | isolation source: stool sample | host: Homo sapiens | place: Germany | collected 2010-02 | reverse complement strand
AGCGTCAGATGTGTATAAGAGACAGCAATAATAATGAGCAGGCGCAGTAACTTATTTTGTTTATTAACTTTATTTTTGTACTTTAAATCACCCCAGAAGTTAACCTGTTTTTCCAAAAATGTACTTTTGTAAATTTTACATCCCGCAAACTCTTTGTACTTATTGATAACTTCTTTTAACCTTGCCTCATCACCAGCAGCATACAGCCAAACATCAAATTCATCGTGCTTTAAAAGTTCCAGAAGAACATTGTAAGCCACAAAGAAAATTCCGCTTCTGTGCGAGTTTTTATCTAAAATATTACAAATATATGCCGCATCATATAACAGCCTGATTTTTTCTGTCATATAAAATCCAATTACTGTTCCTGCGTATCGTCTTCAGTTTCTTCTTCTTTTTTGATAGAATCTACAACCATTTTCGCCATTTCTTTAGCAATAATGTGCTGTGTTGTAGAAGGACAATTTTGAAGCATACTCATAGCAGTTCTTAAAGTTGAATCAATATCGTACCAGCGTCCTTTTCTGTTATCGTCAAGTCCTGAGCCAACAGCGTTAATAATATCTTCAACCGCTTCAAATTTTTCATCTTCGATGTTGTGTTCAATAATAATTTTAATAAGATTTAAAGCAATTTTAATTTGTGTTTCATCATCTGTTTCTTCAAGAGTTCTAACTGCTTGAGATAAAACAGGGTCTTTGTCATACCAGCGTCTGTGCTGATTAGTGTATTCTTCTTTCATAATGCCTCTCCTTGCTAATTATTGCTAGGTCTATTATGAAGTTTTTTTAGAGATATGTCAAGAATTTTGAATATAAGTTACTTATTCATAATCACTATATTTAAAATCAATATCTTTTAAAAGTTCACTTGGAGTAATATTCAAAGCATTTGCAAGCTTTATTAAAGTAGTAAATTTAAAATCTACATTAGCATTTTCAATTCTACTGATTGTAGCAGATGTCAGCAACACATTATCAAAAGCAAACTCATTTAAAGAACTATATTCAGCTTCTCTTAATAATTTTAATTGTTTAGCAAATTTCTTTAAGACGATTTTGTCAGTTTCTTCCATATATTAATAATTACATAGTTCCCTTTAATAAATCCTCAACTTTTACATCAAGTGCTTTAGCAATTTTGTATAAAGTCTTCAAACTAAGGTTCTTTTCTGCACGTTCTATACAACCGATGTAATTTCTTGCAGTATCAACACTAAATGCAAGCTTTTCTTGCGAAAGACCATTAACATTTCTTTTTGTTTTAATGTTTTGACCTAAAACTATTAAAAAATTATTGTATTCATTATCATAATCTTTCATACCACCTATTGTGATGTATATTTTATAAGTAATCTACCACCATACAGGTTGTACAATATCTATTTCATAGTATTTTTACATAAATCTTCAATTGTTTTGTCTAAGGTTTTTGCCATTCTAAATAAAAATTTAAGACTTACATTTTTCTCAGCTCGTTCAATGCATCCTACATATTTGGGCGAAGATTGTAACTCAGATGCCAACATATCTTGCGTTAAATCTTTGCCTTCTCTGGCTTTACGTATATTTTCTCCTAAAGATTTTAAAAAAAACTTATATTCATCATGGCATTGACTCATACCACCTATTATGGTACATTATATTCATAGTATCCACCACCAGCTAGGTGGCAAAAAAAAGGAATTACATGAACGATAATGAAGAATTTCAAGAAACTGAAAAAAATCCAATCAGAGAAAAATTTAAACTTGTAAAGGAAAGTTCCCAAAATCTTGACTGTCTTATTTGTATACTACAAAAAGCATTAGATAATGAATTCAATACACCAGCAACAGAAGAAATTATCAGCTATACTTATCTTATGCAAGAACATCTTGAAAAACATAATAAACTACTGGATGAATTTTTCAATCTGCTTTCATTGCCTGACAGCAAAGCAAAACTTATATCTTTAAGTTATACAAAATTTAAAGACTAGCCCTGCTTAAATGTTACGCCTTTTGTTCCTTTCGGATACTCCCAGCCCAGAGATGAGCTTTCGCAAACTATTCTGCATGCGCCGCATTCAAGACAGTTCTCATAGTTTACTATTAACTTTTGATTTTCCTCGTCCCATTCATAAACTCCTGCAGGGCATACTGTTGTACAAATTTTTGATTTGCATAAACGACAGCACTCCTGAACGGGCTGCAAATGAGAAACAGTATCAGGGGTATATTTTACAGTATATAATTTATCTTCAAGATTGCTCATTTTAAAATACTCCATAATAATTTAACAGCTGACCAGCCGTCTTTGAAAAGTTCGGCAACTTTTCTGTCTTTGAAAATGCTTTTTATGAAATCCCAATATTTTTCACGCTTAGGAATTCCGTCAACAGAGGTAAACATTTCAAAGAAAGAGTTTATTTTTTGCGGATAGTAGCCTAAAAATTCAGCACGTCTTTCATGAATACCGCTCATCAAATCACGGTAAGTTCTTAAATCTTTCATTATAAAAGAATTTTCGAGCTCTTCCTGATAACGAACAAGCGAACGTTCGGAAAAATCACCTTTGCCTAACGCTATAACAGCCGTTTCTCCTGCAATTTTGCCTGATATCATAGCAAGGTTCGTACCTTCCCAGTGAAGGTTATTAACAAACATTGCCGCATCACCGCAAACCATTACACCTGCCCCAAACAAAAGAGGTACTTTTTTATAACCGCCCTCCGGAATTAAGTGAGCAGAATATTCAACAAGTTCGCCGTCTTTGATTAAAGGAGCAATTTCAGGATGAGCTTTCAACTCGTCAAGCATATCATAAGGCTTCAATCCGTGTTCCACAAGCTCGCTTAAAGTTATGCCCAGACCGATTGTAACAGCTTCCTTATTTGTATACATAAATCCCAATCCGAGCATCCCAAGCATCGGACCGCCGAACAATTCATAAACACAGCCCTCATTATCTTCAACGTGGAAACGGTTATTTATAACTTCTTTAGGTAATTTAATAACTTCTTTTACACTTAATGCAACATCTTCGGGTTTTATATCGCCTCTAAGACCGATTTGTTTTGCCAAAAGAGAGTTTACACCGTCAGCAAGAACTACGATATCAGCGTAATACTCTTCCAATTCCGTTTTTACACCCTTTACAAATCCGTCTTCAATAATTAATTCTCTGACTACAGTTTCTTCGACAAGAATAACGCCTTCCTTTTTAGCTTCATCTGCCATCCAGCGGTCGAATTTTCCACGAACAACACTATAACTTACAGGTACTGCATGTTTTTTCTTATAAGAAATAACTGTTGCATCTTCTTCTCCAAGCAAAGCATATTTATGCTCGACAGTTGCTCTTTCAACAGGTGCACTTTTCTCAAAATCAGGAAAAATTTCACGGGTAGGCTGTGCATATATTGCACCGCCAAAAACATTTTTACTGCCTGAAAATTTTCCACGTTCGATTAATACAACATTTTTTCCTGCCCTTGCAATTGTAATTGCGCACGAAATCCCCGCAGGTCCGCCGCCTACAACTATAACCTCTGTTTTATTTTCCTGCTTCTCCATAGTAGCCCCGATTAAAAAACTGTATACACCAAAACTATACACCAAATTTTATTCATTGTAAAATAGTTAATATGATAATAACGGCAGGCAGATTTAAAGGACAAAAAATAACAGCACCCGATGAAAACATTACAAGACCGACACTTTCAAAAGTCAGAATGAGTGTTTTTAACACTTTGCAGTCTATGATAGATTTTGAAGGCAGCTCGTTTCTTGATATGTATGCAGGTTCAGGAATTATGGGGCTAGAAGCATTATCAAGAGGGTTTGAACGTGCCTGTGCTATTGAAAAAAATCCTAAAGCAGCACAAATAATAAAAACAAATTACAAAAAATTCAACCCTTCGCCAAAGTTACTAATCGGCGACAGCCTGAGGTTAACACAAAAATTCAACGAAAAATATGACGTAATCTACATTGATCCGCCATACTTTTCGGGAATTTATGAAAACAGCCTGCAAGCCGTAAAAAACATTGCCAATAATATAATTATTTTAGAACACGTAAACGAAGTTAACTGTCAGGATTTTGAAGTAATAAAACAAAAAAAATACGGCGACAAGTTTATAACATTCATAAAAACAATAAAAAAGCAGAGTTGATAAATATCAACTCTGCTTCATTTCTCTATACTATCCGGACTTCGTCACCTCTCACAAAACAATTCACAGGATTGTTTTGTTCGGCAGAGTGGAAATCCGTTATTTTACTAATTCTTTGAATTTTTTACCAGCTGAGAAAGCAGGAACTGTTTTAGCAGCAATTTTCAAAGGAGCACCTGTTTGAGGGTTTCTACCTGTTCTTGCAGCTCTTTTACGTGGTTCAAAAGTACCAAAGCCAACTAAAGTTACTTTTTTACCTTTTGAAACTGTTTTTTCAATTGTTTCTAAAGTTGCTGCAATGATGTCAGCAGTTGCTTTTTGAGATACTTTTGCTTTTTTTGAAACTTCTTTTACTAATTCTTCTTTGTTCATTACGAACCTCCTTTTACCTTGTGCATACAGTAATCGAAACCATTCTCTCTCTCCGCATGCATTTAATATCGACAGATTTATTATATCATTTTATTTGATTTTGGCAAGAGGTTTTTGAAAAAAATTTTTTATATATACTAAATATACACTGGATTTCGAGGACATAACAGGCGGAAAACATAATACCAGAGGCGTTTTAAGGCTAATTATAAGAATCAGGATTTACACGTGCAAATTTAACATCATTGTAGAAATATTGTAATATTTGGTATGCATTATACCCCTGTTTGGCTAAATTATTAGCACCATGCTGCGACATGCCTACACCATGCCCGTTTTTTTTCACATTATCATCAAATGACGGAACAGAACGAAGATACGGAAGGCTGCTTCCCCAGCTGTTAGTATTTGTCTGACCGCCTGCCGATGCTGAATAGTATGCATTTATAACTTTCATATTATATGTAAGAACAATGCCTTTTGTCTGGTCAACAGCATAATTTGTGTCGGCTGTTTCCGCAGATGCTCCGCCGTAAGCCTGATCTTCAGGTGTGTCTTTCAAATCATAGCCGTATCTTGCACGTTTGCCAAGGTTGGCAAGAGCATAACTTCTTGCAGCAATCGCCTGAGCCTTATGAGCTTCCGTAGCCCAGCTTGACGGCATCTCGGAAGGTACAACCCCTTTTAAATAATCTTCTAAAGGAACGTTATTTATAACGGTAAGTTTTCCGTTTTTATTCTGTATCATAACAATGCCACGATACCACTTGCCTTTTACGCTGACAAAACCCGGGTTCATTGTTTTTAAAACAATATTATCGGATTTAATTTTATAATATTCGCCATCAACCCTTATTGCCATAAGATTGTGATAAGGTCTTATTTCATATCCCTTCATGGCATCCAAATCACATATTGTATGATTTGTATTTGCATCAATAATTTTACCGCTGACAGATGTTCCGACACCTGTAGATTCTACCTCTGTTTGAAGCCCTATTTTTATAGCATAAGAAGGACTTGCGAACACAAGATTTAAACAAAAAATAGAAACTAATAGTATAATCTTTTTCACAAAAATATTATAACATATTACGGGCTAAAAGTTATTAAGTCATCTGATTGATTTTTTGAGGTTTTGTAAGACCTAAATTAGCCTCAACACGATTAGCTATGTCTTCTCCGAATTTTTGTCCGACCGCATAAGAAGCCATGGATCCGCCTACAAAAGCAAGACCTTTAACAACAGTACCAATTTTTCCGCCCATTTTATTTTTTGATAGATATTCAAATACAGGTTTAAATGTTTTATTTTCAGCAAGCTTAATACCAGCATCTTTTACAGCCTTCGAAGATGCTATTTTATCGTAGTTAAGTTTAATTAATCCCTCACCTGCAAACATTGCAGATAAAGCAGCAGCCTCCGTAACACCTGTCTTAACCTTATCTTCTGACATAGCTGTCTTTATAACGCCTGATGCACAAATAAGCGGGTTTACATTATCAACGGCAAATTGTGTAAATTTTCCGGCATATTCAAAAGCTTTGTTTTGTTTTGCCAGATTGGAAAAGACACTTACAGCACTTCTTGCCGTATTTGCCACAACATTATCGTATTTTGCAACTTCCTGAACAATCCCTGCAGTCTGACCTAAAGTCACAACACTTCTTCCGACTTCACCGTTTTTGGTTTTGTCAGCGTTGCGTACTGCAAATATTCCTGATGCTACTGCACTGAACACAATAATTCACCTTTTAAACTACACTACAATTATATAAAGTAAATTTATCCGCCCGAATTGCTATATAAATTAAAAAATTTACATTTGTAATAAAAATTTTATGAACATAATTATATATAAATCGTTATATTGATAATACAGAAAAAACTGTTATAATAACTATTATGAAAAAACTTTTAATATTACTTGGTTTATTTTGTATAACACCGTGTGTGCAGGCAGAAGACTTACCAAACGTAAAACTGGATATAAGAGATTACGACGGGATTGAAGTTCCGGCAGGGACATTCATACCCGTAATGAGTTTGCAGGAAATCTCTACCCAATATTGTTCCGATGGCTACAAGGTAAAGTTTGTCGCAACAAATGACCTGTTTATGCACGAAACCAAAATAATTCCGAAAGATACAGAATTTTACGGTTATGTAGAAGACCTTCACGATCCCGTAGTAGGGACAAATGCCTCAATGAAAATAAGAATAAACAAAATGGTCTATGCAGACGGTTTTGAAGTTCCGATAAAAGGATATTTATACACCTCCAACAACAATATCTACGGAGGTGGTATATCAGAACCCGTTAAATATATAAAAATGTCACACCGCCAACAACGTGTGCACTATATAACACTTCAATTAAAGCCAAGTCAGGAGAGAAAAATGGGAACTCATACCACAATCTCATCAGGAGCAAACGAAATTATTATGCTCACCTCACCTGCCTGGATAACACACACCTTAACAAATTGACCTAAAATGATATATGAAATACAATATTGATATAATTGAAAAGGAAGGTAGATTATGAACAAAAAACTTCAATTAGTTTTAGCCGCAATGATTTTGACAGCAGGCGCATCATTTGCAGGACCAAACTTTGATTACAGCCAAAGCTCACCTGCTCCGCTTTATCAGCAAAATTACTACCCGACACAAACAGTCAGCGGTAATCAAACATTAAAAGGAAGTGTCGTAACCGTACCTGCAGGACAAAGCGTTTCAGCAGTCGTAACAACTCCTTTAAGTTCAGCAAATTTGACTTTGGGACAAAATGTATCTGTTGCGTTAGGTTCTGACTTTTATTATAACGGAAACCTCATTGCTCCGGCAGGAAGCTCTGTTACCGGAACCGTTCTTGAAGTTTCAAAAGCAAAACACGGCAGTATGAACGGTAAACTTCTTTTAAGATTTACTCAAATAGTTACTCCGTACGGAATTCAAATTCCGATTTCCGCAGTAATCAAAACTAACGATAACACAGGCATTTTGGTCGGCGGAACAAAAATGGATGTCGCTAAAGATTACGGTAAAGATGTTGCTGTAGGCGCAGGTGCAGGAGCCCTTGCCGGCGTTATAATCTCACCTCTTGCAGGCGGCAGTGTAGGAAAAGGAACTGCCTTAGCTACAGCTGTAGGAGCAGGCGGAGGACTTGTAAAATCTATTTGGGATAAAGGAAATGATGTTGAAATCCCTGCAAATTCAGGAATTCAATTAATTCTTACCCAACCGATTACTGTTAACCCAACAATGTTTAATAACAATTACTAGTAAATCAGGTAATAATTTTATTTTTGATTTAAAATAGAATAAGTGCGTTAGCAAAAATTAAATAAAACGGTTCGACAAAAATCGTGAGCTATATCATAAGACGGGGAAGAAATAATGTCCTTATTAGGGAAATACACAGACAATTTTATAGAAGATGAGGAGCTTGATAATAATACAGGTTATACAACTCCTGCTGTTTTGAAAAACGATGAAGAAATTTCATTAAAACAATCTATTATAATTTCTTCAATATTACACCCTACCGTGATAGGTATTGCATGGCTGATTGTATTTATCCTTGCATTACTTGGTATCACTTTTACGATTTTTGACAAACCTAAACCTAAAATGAATGATATCGAATTTGTTCTTGTTGACAAAGAAGATACTCCTATAAATAAAAATACACCTTATCGTGCAGATATAAATTCACGTGCAGGCGGTCATCATGATCCGACAAGGAAGGTTTCAATGCCATCGCCTTCTCCGGGCGCACCTCAGAAAGCTGCTCCAAAACCCGCAGCACAGCCTAAACAAAATGCTTTACAAAAAATGGTTCAGCAGGCAACACAACAGGCAGCCCCTAAAAAACCTGCACAACAGCCGGCACAAGGTCCTAAAAAAGCAGAACAGGCAAAACCTGCTCCTCCTACAGCAAGACCTTCAATAAAACCGCCAATGACACCTAAAGTAGTTCAAAAACCTTCATCAGCATTCACTGTTCCCGTACCAAAAGGCGGAACAGGTGCAGGAAGATATTCTACAGGTCCTATAAGCGGTTCAGGCACATCTGCTAAAGGCGGCGGTGCAGGCGGTTCTGTATCGGCAGGAGGTTCACATGCGCCAACACCTTCACTTGCTCCTACAGGCAGCTCAGGCAGCAAACTCGCTAAAGGCGGAGGAGGCGGTACAGGCGGATACGGCAATCCGGGACCGGGCAACCCTAACGGCAGACCGGGCATAGATGCAGTAAGAGAACCCGACTTCGGACCTTATATGAGAGAATTACAACGACGCATTAAAATGAATTGGGATCCTCCTAAAGGAAACGAAAGTAAACGTGTAGTATTACTTTTCAAAATTGCAAAAGACGGAAGATTACTATCATGCAGCGTATTTAAATCATCGGGCTTGCCCGGAGCTGATAAAGCAGCTATAAATGCCGTACAGGCAACAGCACCTTTCAGACCGCTTCCTGCGGAATTCAAAGGACAAAGTATAGATATTCAGTTTACGTTCGATTATAACGTATTCGGAGCATCAGGATACAACTAGGGAGCGTAGCCGCTCAACCCGCCAAATCAGGTAAAAACAATAGAAGAAAAAGAGGATAAAATTATGAACTTATTAGCACAATCAATCGCAATGGACTGGCCTGTATTATTACCGATATTTGTATGTTCAATACTGGTAGTAGCGGTCGTAATCAACAGATTTTCTTTTTACAAAAAGAACAAAAGAGATGTTGTTCTTTTCATCCCGAGACTTCAAAAAGAGCTTGTAAAAAACAATCTTGACGGTGCACAAAATCTTGCAGTACAATGCGGCGGCGTTATCGGTGAAGTAACAGAAGAAGCCGTAAGAATTTTCTCTGAACAAAAAAACGGTTTCTCACGTTCATTTGACATTGCAGCATCATTAGCTACAAGAAAATTGGAAAGCCATTTAACAATCTTAGGTACAATCGGCGGTGTTGCTCCTTTCTTAGGTTTGTTCGGTACTGTTGTAAGAATTCTTTTCACATTCCAGGATCTGGCATCTCAAGGCAACCAATCGGCAGCAGTTGCATCAGGTATCGCATCAGCATTGATTGCTACAGCATTCGGTCTTGGTGTTGCGATTGTAGCGGTAATTTTCTACAACTCATTCCAATCAATCGTAAAACGTTATGAAGATGATTTCCAATTAATCAAATTGTTATTCTTAAGTTTTGTAGATTCAAACGATGAATCAACAACTCCAAGCAATGCAAATATTTCATTATAAGTAAAGAAAGGCGGCTTATGCGAAATCGTAAGCTGTGTAAAAAAAATGGGCATGAAAACCAATAAGGGCAAAGAAGCTCTGTTTACAGAAATCAATATTACACCGTTAACGGATATCTTTTTGGTACTGTTAATCATCATGATGGTAGTTGCACCTACTTTCCAATCAAATGACAGTTCAATTACGGTTCCTGAAATTAACAGCGGTATTGCAATAGAACAAAGAAATGCAACTGTTTCGGTAACCAAAGACGGCAGCTTATACCTAAACGGCACACCAGTAACCGAAGCAAATCTTTCAGAGGAACTTGCAGCTTTAAAAGCACAGCTTGAGAAACCTGAACTTGTAGTAAAAGCTGATGAAAGAGTTAAAAGTGCAAAAATAATGGAAATTATGAATGCAGCTCAAGATGCAGAATATAAAAAACTTATTGTGGCAGGCGAACCTTTAAGTAAAAAAGAACAAAGCGAGCTAAGCAAAAAAACTAAAAAAGGATAAATAAATGGGACGCAACAGAGATACATTTAATGAAATAAATATTACACCGTTAACAGATATTTTTCTGGTACTGTTAATCATTATGATGGTAATTGCCCCAATGCTTGACCAGCAGGGGTTAAATCTGACAGTGCCCGAAAATGTTGCGCAGGAGCAACAGCAGAATAAAGAAACCAAAATTATGACAATAATGGTTGATGCGGGAGATAAGTTTTATCTGGACGGTTCGGAAATTGCTGCTGATAAACTTGAAAGCACTATCAAATCTCAGGCAAAAGATTATCCTGACGGACTTTTAATCAAAACCGATGCAGATTCTACACACGGTGCTATGGTTAAAGTAATGGACAGTGCAAGAAATTCAGGTATTACAAGTATTTCTGTAGACGAAATTTAAACCTTAAAAGACATATCACCATCAGCTATTGAAAAGAATATTTGCATTCTTTCAGAAACAGATTTACCGTTGTTGTTTTGCGGAAAAACAGTATTAATTTTGGTTAAATCTGTTTGTGCCATAGCATCAAGCTTATTTACTTTTTCTTTAATTGTTTCAAAGTTTACTATTTTCATATAAAATCTCTCTCTCTGAATTTATAAAAACATTCAGAACATAGAGATTTCATAAAATGTATTAATTTTTACATTTCTTTAAATCAGCTTCATCATATCTCATATCCTGATTAATAGAATAATTTTCAGTAGGGATTTTATACCTTCTGTTATTTCTGATATCATCAAGATGCAAAAGAAATCCTATATCGGCTACTCTTTCTGCTTTAGGAAGCTTCATTTCAGCCTTTGCAGATCTGATAAGAGTATTTTTAGCAAAAATATTTTCTTCAAGAGTTGTTTTATAAAACCCTGTGTTAGCCTTAGCATTTCTTCCCTTTTTATCGCACACTCTTATTTGTACGGCACGGGAGCCGTCAGCTCTGTAATTGATATTGATTATTCCGAACCTGTGTTCTTCCTTAACCATTTTAGGAACATACATATCTTTAATTTTTTTCAAAAGCGTTGTAATTATACTTCCGTTCCTTGTTTTTCGTTTAATTTCAACGGTACCAGCCGATTTTCCTTTAATAACTTCTACTTCGGTACCTGATTTCAAAACGCTTCTGACACTTGAACCTGGTCTGCTGGTTTCTATTCTTGTAATTAATTTGTTTATTAGCGGCATTTTATTCCTTCTAAAAATAATCTATGACATTAAGAAAAAACAAATATAAAAAAATTTGCTATAAAGTAGCCTACATTGTATAGTATTTTTTCAATTTTTAAGATATAATAAACATACTGTTTATAGAAAGTGAGAGGACTATCTGATGAAAACAAGTCAATCTGCAGGGATGTATATCGTTTTAGCAATCGTAGTGCTGCTTTTTGCATCTTCGGTAATTATGTCGGGACCGGCAACACAAATTGAGGAAATTTCATATTCAAATTTTCTGGAAAAATTAAGCAAAAATGAATTCAAAAAAGTTGAAAAAGCAGAAGATTTTATCATAGCAACACCTAAGGTTCAACCTGAAAACAAGAATACAAAACCGGTAAAAACTCTTGCTCCTACAGCAGAAAATCCCTTCGGACTTGCTGAAAAGAAAGCACCTGTCACTAAATATAAAGTTTTAACACCTGCTTATGATCCTGATTTAATGAAAAAACTGGATGCTTCGGATGCAGATGTGCAGGTTACACGGGCAACTGATTCTTCAAAAGCTTTAGGCACAATTTTAAGCTACCTTTTACTTCCGGTTTTATTCATTATAGTTCTTGCTGTAATGGCTAAGAGTATTCAGGCAGGCGGCTCTCAGGCAATGTCATTTGGCAAAAGCAAAGCTAAAATGCTTTTGGACAGCAAAGTAAAAACAACTTTTAAAGATGTTGCAGGTATTGATGAAGAGAAAAAAGAACTTGAAGAAATCGTTGACTTTTTGAAAAACGGCGACAAATATATTAAACTCGGCGCAAAAATTCCAAAAGGCGTACTTCTTGTAGGTCCTCCGGGAACAGGTAAAACCTTAATGGCAAAAGCTGTTGCCGGCGAAGCAGGCGTTCCTTTCTTCTCAATAAGCGGCTCTGACTTTGTTGAAATGTTTGTAGGTGTAGGTGCAAGCCGTGTAAGAGATTTGTTTGAACAGGCTAAAAAGCATCAGCCTTGTATTATTTTCATAGATGAAATTGATGCTGTCGGACGTCAGCGTGGCGCAGGTATGGGAGGCGGACACGATGAACGTGAACAAACTCTTAACCAGCTGCTTGTTGAAATGGACGGTTTTGACGAAAACACAAATATAATCGTTATTGCTGCGACAAACAGACCTGACATCTTAGATAACGCTTTATTAAGACCGGGCAGATTTGACAGACAAATTTACATCAATGCACCTGATGTAAGAGGCAGAGAGCAAATCTTAAAAGTTCACGCAAAAAACAAACAGCTTGACAGCGAAGTTGATTTAAAAACACTTGCAAAACGTACACCGGGCTTTACAGGTGCTGACTTGCAAAACCTTTTAAATGAGGCTGCTCTTTTGGCTGCAAGATATAACAAAGACAAAATTTCTATGGACGATATAGATAACTCTATTGACAGAGTAATTGCAGGTATTGAGAAAAAAAGTAAGGTTATGACAGATGAAGATAAAGAGTTAACTTCTTATCACGAAGTCGGACACGCATTAATCGCAAGACTTTTAAAAGATGCTGACGATCTTCATAAAATTTCAATAATACCAAGAGGCTGGGCACTCGGTATAACCTGGACCAAGCCTAAAGATGAAAAAGTTCATACAAATAAAGCTAAATTACTTGCACAGATTACTGTATCACTTGGCGGTCGTGCTGCCGAAGAAATAATCTACGGCAAAGACAGAGTAAGCACAGGCGCTTCACAAGATCTTGTAAACGTAACAAATATTGCAAGAAAAATGGTTACGGCATGGGGAATGTCTGACAAACTGGGCAAAATGGCTTACGGAAAAAATCAGGAAAATGTGTTTATGGGCAGAGATTTCGGTCACCAGAGAGATTACTCCGAACAGGTAGCATACGAAATTGATGAAGAAATGAAACGCATTGTTGATGATAAGTACGAAGAAGCTAAAAAAATCTTAACTGATAACAGAGATATGCTTGAAGCTATCTCCAGAGAACTTCTTGAAAAAGAAACTCTTGATGCAGCAGAGTTTGAAGAAATAATGAACAGAGTACAAGGTGAAAGACAAAGTTAAATATATTCTGGAACTGCCTATTTTTGAGGCAGAAAGCAGACTGGAAGAAGATTGTGACATTATAGGTCTGAAATTTACCGAAAATAAAACCGAAGAAGCCAAGCAATTGTTAAAATTGCTTCTTCCTCGTATTAAAAAGCCTTTAATGATAGCAGGAACAGGCAATGACAGTGTGGACAGAATTCTTTTACCCGAATTAACAGAGATTTTGGATAGGGAATGCATAATTGCCTATGCTGATGAAAACACTTATAAAGAAATTATTCCATCTGTAATAAAAGGTAATCATACCCTTGTAATCCGCACTCCTATTGACATTAATCTTGCAAAAGAAATGAACATTTTAACCTCTGATATAGGGCTTTCTCTTGATAAAATAATAATTGATACCGATATCGGCGGCCTTGGTTACGGGCTTGAATACGGTTACAGTATTATGGAAAAAATCAAACTTGAAGGCAAAGGAGGCGACAGGTATTTAAATATGCCGTTAATATCTTTTGCTGCGGAAGAAACAGCCAAAACAAAAGAAGCAAAAGATAAAAATCTTGCAATGTTTTTGGAAATCGCATCAGCAGCCGCTGTAAAAGCAGCAGGAGCAGATTACATTGTATTAAATTACGAGCAGGCGATAAAAACTTTAAGAGGACTTGTATGACAGAACTTTCAGGATTACAAATATTCAAATATCTTCCTGCTGCAAAAAAAGCAGACCACACAAACTGTAAAGAATGCGGATGCCCTACTTGTATGGCATTTGCTCTAAAACTTGCAAAACATCAGACCGAAATCGAAAAATGCAGCTATATACCTGATGAATTAAAAGAAATTTTCCTCCAAAGCTCTAAACAACCTCAAAAAACAATTGAAATTAACGGTGTTAAAATCGGCGGAGAAAATGTGCTTTACCGCCACGAAAAAACTTTTGTAAACAAAACCGCAATAGCAGTTGTCGTTGACCTTGCTAAACCTGATTGGAAAGAAAAATACAACAGAATAAAAAACTTCGAAATAAAAAGAGTTAATGAACTTTTAAAAGTAGATTTGATAATTACCAAAAACGGCAAGTTAGCTGACTGCATAAGTTACGAGGACTTGCAAAAACTGCCGCTTAAAGAAATAACGGAAGAAAAATTCTCAACAACAGCGGAAGAACTCATACTAACAAGACAAAAAGCTGTTCTTGAAAAAGACGAAAATTATTCAAATCCTGTTTATGTTTATTTTAAACATACCGACGATATGAACTTACTTTGCGCAAAATCCGGTTATTATATCTGCAAGTACGCAAATATGCTTGTATTTGAGGACTTTGATGAGGCGTTGATGACAACTTTAATGACATTACGTCAAAATATATTCACCGATCCGCAAAAACCGCTTCAGGTTGAATCTAAGATTTATGAGTTCAACAATCCCGATGAAAACTCTTTAATCTTTATGACAACAAATTTTGCACTGACATTTTATGCTGTGGCAAATGAACTTGAAAGTCTTCCGGTTCCGTCATATTTAATTGTAACCCCGGCCGAAGGCATGAGTGTATTAACAGCATGGTCAGCCGAAAAATTCACTGCACAAATGGTTGCCAAAACATTAAAACAAATGGATTTTGCCAGAAAAGTTAAGAACAGAAAAATAATTATCCCCGGTCTTCTTGCACACATGAAAGAAGAACTTGAAGATGAAATTAAAGATTTTGAAATAGTTGTCGGTACAATCGAAGCTTTTGCGATAGGTGATTTTGTAAAAAATTTAAATAAAAATTAAAACTCATAGCAATTATTTTTTTGTCTGTTTTTTATTCAAAATATGGAAATAAAAAATTCAGTTGATAAACAAAATTTTAACGGTCTGTATTTCAAAAATGTTTCCCCCAAAGTCCGCCAAGCTCTGGAAAATTCGCCTGTTATCCAAAAAATGGGCAATAATTATGACCTTTTTATTTCTCAATATGCAGAACCAAAACGGACATCTTACGGAAAAATTTTAGAATACGGACTTCGATTCAGATACAATGAGATTGTACCAAATTTATTCCATAAAAAAATTCACTATTCAGGTAAAGGCTCAACTGAATTCGCTCTGGATTTAAAACAATATAAATCGGCAAAAGAAATACAAAAGACTGTAAATGAGGATCTGGCAAAAGATGCCGAACTTCTTGATATGAATATTTTTAAACAGTGGTTTAGAATGCCGTATTAGATGATTTTTGAATAAGACAAGAAATAATCCGTAATAATATTTACAAGCATCGGCAAAATCCACACCATAATCGCAGCCCCCAGCACAGGCTTAAACAGAAAGCTTAGCTGAAACACGTTAACCTGCGGCGCAGTCTTTGAAATTACACCCAAAATAATATCCTGCCCCAATGTTGCAAGCAAAATCGGCGATGCGATTTGAAGCCCCATAAACAAAACATTGGAAGATAATTTAACAAGATAATCCATATTAACAAGCTCCATTAAAGGGATTGAAACTGCCCCCAGAGGGAATACCTCAAAACTGTGTATTAATGCTGTTAAAAGCCAGTACACACCGCCCAGCTGCATAAAAATTATCAAGCCCAAAAACGAAAAACATTTACCAACAATTGACACCTGCGAAGATGTTGTGGGATCAAGAACCATTGCAGATGACAAACCCATTTGCATGTTAACCATATCACCGCCCGCATCAATTGCAAGAAGTATTAACTGAGCCATATAACCGATGAGTGCTCCGACTACAATGTTTAAGAATATACATAACGCAAATGATTCTTTCATTATAGTAACATCAGGCTTTGCAACACCGGTCAAAATAATTGTCATTAAAAGGATTAATCCCAATTTAACCAGCGTAGGAATTTCTTTTCGGTTAAAAACAGGCGCAAGACGGACAAACCCCAACAACCTTGCAAAGATAAAAATTCCCGCAGCAAGGTATGTATTCATCATCGGAAACATTTTCATTAATTCATTAATGAGATTTTCCAATTACTTTCCTCCTCTTATTTCAGGCGGAGGAAGTATCTCAACAGGCTTATCACCGGGTTTATCCAAAAGCAGATATTCAAACTTATCATTTTCGGAAAGTATTGTCCTGTCATTTTTTACCTCAGCTTTAATAACCTCTTTACCGTCAGGAAAAGATATTGTTATTGAAGTCTTTCCCTCTTTTTTTGCTTTAAGTATAATTGTCTGCTTTGTGTTGTCAATAGTAAATACGGGGACAGCCGTTATAATTTCATTATCCTGAGATACAACAGACTTTACGGGGACAGAGGACATTATAAGGTAATCCTCAAAGGCAAATGCTTGAGAAGGGATTAACAAAATTATTAAAGCTGATAAGATTTTTTTCATATATTATCTACCCAGAATTTTATTGGTTTCTACAAAATCAGGTTTAGGCATAGGAGTTCTCGGACTTGGCAGATATTTTGTTTTCTGCTGCTGGTCAATGAACGGAACTTTGCCGGGATTTTTCATTAGCTCATTCATTGTAGGCTGATTTTTAAATTTGTCTGTCATTTCCTTCTCGAAAGGAGTTGTGTATTTGTAATAATCAGCCGGCAATACATAAGCATCATTTTTGGATACTAAATTGAAAGCAATAGCCATGCCGTCAGTTACAAAACCTTTTAAAAGATTTATAAAACCTATACCTCCGATAACAATTACAAGAAATACGCCGAGAATTTTCGGAGCAGCAGCAATGGTTTGTTCCTGAACCTGAGTAACAGCCTGCAAAATACCAACCACAAGACCGATACCCGCAGCTACAAGTACGCAGGGCATTGATATCGTAAGCATCAACAAGAACCCTTTGGCTAAATATTCAACTAAAACTTCCATTTTTTATCCTCTCTGTAAATTCTTGCTAATTGTAACTCGTCACGAGCCCCTGCACTATAAGCGCCCAGCCGTCTACAGCAATAAATATCAAAAGCTTAAACGGAAGCGAAATAATCGTTGGCGACAGCATGAACATCCCCAGTGCCAGCAATATGTTTGCAACAACAAGGTCTAACACAATGAACGGTACAAATATAATAAAACCGATTTCAAAAGCTGTTTTTAATTCGCTTATGATAAATGCCGGAGCAACCTGCCATACAGTAATCTCATCAGGACTTTTCGGAGGTTTGCCGTCAGACATCTCTATAAAAAATGCCAGATCGCTTTCTCGTGTCTGTTTCATCATAAACTCTTTCAACGGTTTAGAACCCTCGTTTATTGCCTCAACCATATTTTGATTTTTCTGATACGGAACAGAGCCCATTTCATACATTTTTTGGAAAGTAGAACCCATTGTATAAAACGTTAAAATCATTGCCAATCCTATTATTACGATTGACGGCGGAACCTGCTGGGTACCCATAGCTGTTTTCAGCATTGAAAATACTATAACAAATCTTAAAAAGCTTGTCATACAGCAGAATACAAACGGGATAAGCGAGAACAAAGTCATCACTATCAGCATTTGTAAAACGGGATTCATATCTTTTAAAACTGTATCCATTATATTTTCCTTTATTATTTTATATGTTGTTTATTATGTTTTTAAAAACTTTTTTAGGCTGCTGTTTTTTAGGAAAATCCACAATTGACGGCAATTCATCAACTGTACAGCGTTTTTCAATCTGTTCAATTTGTTTTGCCGCTGATGTATTCTCATCAAGTTTTGATATTAACGAAGTTTGGTTAACATCCGAAGCAACAAGAAATCTTTCTTTTCCTGCCCTGATTACATAAAGATTTTTACGTGGTGCAAGGCTTATACAATCTTCAACATTTAAGAATTTTGATTTGGAACTGCCTGCATAAGAGCATTTTTTATAAACGAACAAAGCCAGAAAAATAATCCCGACCATTGCCGCTGTATAAACTATGAAATTAACTAAGTACCCGCTCATTTATATCCCTCCTGTATCATCAGATGTCTTCATCTTCCAGCTCAAAATCGCTGTAATCGAATTCTTCTTCCTCATCAGGAATTCCTGTATGTTCTTCTTGATATTGAGTATTTTCAACAGGTTCGTTATCGCCCATAGGCACTTCCGCAAAATCATCCTCACTCTGAACAGTTTCATCAGATGCTTTTTGCTTAGGAGCTTTTGCAACAACTTCTTCAATTTTGACACCGTATCTGTCATTTACAATTACAAGTTCACCTCTTGCAATCGGTTTATTCTCAACACTTAAAGTAACTTTGTTATTATAAATAGACGTCAAATCGACTACTAATCCGTCTTCAATGTTTTTCAACTCACCGAGAGTAATTTTAACCGCATCAAATTGAGCATGCATCTCAACTTCAATGCTGTCCCAAAGATTAGTATTCTCTCCTCCCATATCACTACCTCCGTCGTTATCTACAGGTATAACCAAACCCAAATTAGGGTTCAGATTAATTTCTTTTTCATAATCTCTGAATTTTAATGTCATGTGGTTAATATTACTGTTATCGAATACCACAATATCATCTTCTTCAATATTTTTAACATCAATAAGCTTAAATCTTGTTGATCCTATTTTCACAGCCACATCAAGAGTGCTTGTTGCAAAATCGCTGTAATCGAATTTATCGCCTTTAGAAGTTACGGCCTCGGGGTTCAAAAGAACGTCAGGCAGAGTTATTATAAACTTCGCTACTTCTTTGCTGTCTACATCGCTTATAAGGAAAGTCAAATGCACAACATCAAAATTTGTACGTTTTAATGTCGGCGGGGCAGGGGATAAGAATTTAGCAGTTGCATTAAACATATGATCGTTGAATGCGGTTATAATCTTAGCTTCTAAATCAGTCAGCTTATTCAAATTAAATTTTTTACCTGCTTTTCCCAAAACTCTGTCTAATATAATTCCGATTGCACGTTCAGAGCTTCTGAAAAACATATCATGCTGCTTATCAATACGAACTTTAGTAACAAAATAAGCATCTTTATCCATAAGAGTATTTATATTTTTGCTTACTCCTATCAACACAAACTTAAAACCTTCAAGGAAAAATTCATCACACGCTTGCTGTACAACAGGCGGATATGAGTTCTTAAACCAATTGTACTGTGTGTACAATTCTTTATAGTCTATTGAATTGATATTTTCATTTACCATAATTTAAGCTGCTATCCCTTATTCAAGTCTGTAATAATGAGCTTTCCCCATAAATACAATAGTGTATTCTAAA
>OJRD01000606.1_pt1 | contig 19821 bp, 20 predicted proteins | sample 1599051 | NCBI WGS metagenome assembly OJRD01 (sample SAMN03922523, study PRJEB24848) | human gut metagenome | isolation source: stool sample | host: Homo sapiens | place: Germany | collected 2010-02 | reverse complement strand
TCGGCAGCGTCAGATGTGTATAAGAGACAGCTTGCCCCGGAGGGCGTAATGCAGCTCCAGAGACTTTTGGCTGATTTCATCCATGGGAATACCGTCCTTTCCGGTCACACCATCTCTTCCGGATGGAAGACCTCGTCAAATTTTTCAGGGGTCAGGAAGCCCAGCTTCACGCAGGCATCCTTTAGGGAGATGTTCTCGCTGTGGGCCAGCTTGGCGGTTTTGGCCGCGTTGTCGTAGCCGATATAAGGATTGAGGGCGGTCACCAGCATGAGGGAGTTGTGAAGGTTGTGGCGGCACTTCTCCCGGTCGGCGGTGATGCCGGCGGCACAGTTGTCGTTGAACGAGTCCATACAGTCGGCCAGCAGGCGCACGGACTGGAGAAAATTATAGATGCACACGGGCATGAACACATTGAGCTCGAAGTTGCCCTGGCTGGCCGCCATACCCACGGCCGTGTCGTTGGCCATGACCTGGACGGCGACCATGGTCACCGCCTCGCACTGGGTGGGGTTCACCTTGCCGGGCATGATGGAGGAGCCGGGCTCGTTCTCGGGAATGTGGATCTCGCCCAGACCGTCCCGGGGGCCGGAAGCCAGCCAGCGCACGTCGTTGGCGATCTTCATCAGGTCGGCGGCCAGCGCCTTCAGAGCGCCGTGGGCAAAGACCAGCTCGTCCTTGCTGGTGAGGGCGTGGAACTTATTGGGGGCGGTAACGAAGTGCTTGCCGGTCAGCTCGCTGACCGCCTTGGCCACGTCCTCGGCAAAGCCCGCGGGGGCGTTGAGGCCGGTGCCCACGGCGGTGCCGCCCAGGGCCAGCTCGTGCAGGCCGGGAAGGGCCAGCTCCAGCATGGCCCGGTCCTTCTCCAGCATGTTCCGCCAGCCGCTGATCTCCTGGCCCAGGGTGATGGGTACCGCATCCTGAAGATGGGTGCGGCCCGACTTCACCACGTCGGCGTTTTCCGCCTCCAGCCGGCGGAAGGTGGCCACCAGGGCGTCCAGCGCGGGGAAGAGCTTGTCCTCCAGTTCCACCGCAGCCGCGATGTGCATGGCGGTGGGGAAGGTGTCGTTGGAGCTCTGGGACATGTTCACATGGTCATTGGGGTGGAGCAGCTTCCCGCCCGCAATCTCGTTGCCGCGGTTGGCCACCACCTCGTTGACGTTCATGTTGCTCTGGGTACCGGAGCCCGTCTGCCACACCACCAGGGGGAAGTGGTCGTCCAGCTTGTGGGCGATCACGTCGTCGCAGGCGGCGCAGATCGCCTGAAATTTGGCGTCGTCCAGCTTGCCAAGGCCGTGGTTGGCCATGGCGGCGGCCTTCTTCAAAATGCCGAAGGCGTGGACGATCTCCACAGGCATCTTTTCGGTGCCGATCTTGAAGTTCTGGTAGCTCCGCTGGGTCTGGGCCGCCCAGTAGCGGTCCGCCGGGACCTGCATCTCACCCATGCTGTCGCGCTCGATGCGGTATTCCATTGTGTGATCTCTCCTTACATTACGCCGGATAAAGGGCGTCAATTTTTTCGAAGGCCGCTTGCTTCAGGCTGGCGTAGATGCTGCCGCCGTGGGTGTCCATGCCCACCACCAGGGGGCCGAACTCCTTGGCCTGGAGGTCCCAGATGGCCTCCGGCATGCCCAGCTCGAACCAGGTCACGTCGTTGATCTTCTCCACGCCCTGGGCCAGCTTGGCAGCGCAGCCGGGCGCCGCCTGCAGGTAGACGTATCCATACGCGTCGCAGGCCCGGACGGTGTCCTCGGCCATGCCGCCCTTGCCAATGACGGCCCGGATGCCCATTTTGCCCACCACATCGGCGTAGGGCTCCATGCGGATGGAGGTGGTGGGGCCGATGACGTTCAGACGCCAGGAGCCGTCCTCGTTCTTCAGAGCTACGGGTCCGGCGTGGAACACGGCGGCGCCGGTGAAGTCCTTGGGCAGAGGCTGGCCCTCCTCCAGAAGGCCGCGGATTTTCAGGTGGGCCATGTCACGGGCGGTAAAAATGTGGCCGGTCAGATAGACCACGTCGCCGATGACCAGCTTGCGCATATCCTCCTCCTGCAGAGGGGTGGACAGATGATAGGTAGCCATGATGCAATCTCCTTTCGCTCCCAATTATAACAGCTTTTCCACGTGTCCGTCATCATGAATTCGGATGCCGGCCCGGCGGGCGACCCAGCAGTGGAAGTTGATACAGACCGGGGCGATGGCGGTGTGGGTGTGGGCGCGCTCCATCTTCAGGGCTAGGCAGACGGTGTCGCCGCCGGTGCCGGCGGCGCCCAGACCCAGGGAGTTGATGGCGTCCTTGAGCTCGGTCTCCAGGGTGGCCAGCTCGGGGTCGGGATTCACATCGTCCCAGCGGCGGGTGGAGATGGCCATGCGGCTCAGCTTGGCGGCCACGTCCATCTGGCCGCCGATGCCGATGCCGATGCCGTAGGGGGGACAGGGCTTGCCGCCGGCGTTGATGGCGGTCTCCAGAATGAAGCGCTTCAGGCCGGACAGGTTCTTGCCCAGCTTGGCGGTGGTCATGATCTGCATGGCGTTGCCCAGCTCCGCCCCGCAGCCCTTGAAGCTGATGATGAAATCCACATACTTCTGGCCGGGGACATATTCATACTCGATGTTGGGCACGCCCTTGCCGGTGTTGTTGCCGGAGTTGACGCGGGTCAACGGGTCCACCATGCTCGGGCGCAGATAGCCTTTCTTGGTGGCCTCGGCCACGGCCTCGGCAATGGCATCCTTGACGCAGTAAGGCATATTCTCGTCCCCGTAGGTCAGCCAGGCGGTGGGGTAGCCGGGAGACTGGCATACCGCCTTGTCGGCCTGCTTGGCGATGGACAGATTCTCCACCATGGAAGAGAGCATGCTTTTGGCGGTCTCGTTGGTCTCCCGGGCCAGCGCGTCTTCCAGCAGGCCCTTGGCGTCCGCCGAGATCTCCGTGACGGCACGGATAACGGCGTCGTGGACGGATGCGCGGATCAGTTCCTCATTGGGATTCATATAAACTACACTCCTTTTCTCCGATGCTCCGATCGGATACGGTCATTCTGTGAGGATAGTGATGGTATACCCACGCGGACCGATCAGCCGGCGGGCCGTCAGACGACGGCGGCGCAGGGGAGAGAGAAAAGGTCGTTGATATCGTTCAGTTCCTCCAGAGCGGCGATGCGGCGGGTGAGTTCCTCTGCCTCGGTCCTCGGAAGGATGCCTTTGGTCACGGCAAAAAACTTAGTGTGGGCGTCGTCCCAGGTAAAGGGGGTGTTGAAGTCCCCAAAGGGGTATTCCATCTGCTGGATCAGCCGGGTGCCGTCGTCCAGCTCCACTTCCAGCCGGTGCGGCCACTGGTTGTGGTCGGCCTGATACAGGCCCTCCAGGGCGGGGTCCACCACCACGGTGACCTTGTCCATCAGGGCGCGGGCGGCGGGGGCGTTGGTCTTGTCGGCGGAGAACACCTCGTCGGTCAGGCTGCCGTAGAGGAAGGCAGCGGCGATGCAGTACTGGACGCTAAATTTGAAACCGTAGGGTGTGGCGGGGGCGGGCGTATCCACGTTGTCCTTGGCCACCTGATAGGTGTAGTCGGTGATCCGAACGATGCGCGCCGGGTCCAGGGCGTATTTCTTTTTCAGCAGCTCGACACAATAATCGGCAGAGTGGGTGTGCCGGCAGCAGGCGTAGGGTTTGAAGGAATTGGTCTGGATCTGATAGGGCTGGCTTCCGAGGCCGCGGGTCAGGGCCTCGGGGTGATGGTCGGCGGTCATGGCGCCCAGGAAGCCCCGCTCGCCGCCCAGGATGTCACGCGCGGCCGTAAAGCCCAGGGCGGCCAGCTCCGCCGAACGGATGCCGCACACAGTGGCGTTGGCGGTGTGGAGCGTCTTGCTCATGGCGCCGTCCTGGATGAACTGCCAGAGGCCCGCGGACTGGGTGCCGGCGGAGCCCATGGCGCTCAGGAGCTGCTCGGCGGTCAGGCCCAACAGCTTGCCGGCGGCCACCGCGGAGGAGAAGCTCCCCACCACTCCGGTGGTATGCCAGTAGTGATAGGCGCCGGGGTTGATCGCCTCGCCAATGCGGGCGCCGGCCTCATAGCCGGCGGCGATGGCGGCCAGGATTTCGCGGCCTGAGCTGTGGTGCTTCTGACCGACGGCGAGGGCGGCGGGGATGGTGACGGCGCCCAGGTGGGTGATGGAGGAATTATGGACGTCATCCATGTCGATGACATGGGAATAAGCGGCGTTCAGCGCGGCAGCGTTCTCGCAGGAGAAGCGGCTCAGGCGGCCGTCCCAGACGGTGGCCTCCGGGCGCTGGGGCTGCTGGGAAATGTAGCGCCTCCAGATTTTGCCCTGGGGCCGGACCGAGCCAGCAAAAGCCACGCCGATCAGGTCCTCCACACACATTTTGGCGCTGTCCACGGCCTGCTCAGGGAGGTCCTGATAGCGCAGGCCGTGAAGGAAATCAGAAAGCTGTTGTGTAAGCATATTGACCTCTTTCTAACATGTTCAGGATATGATGCCGCCGGGAACGGAGGCGGGGAAACGGCGCGTGGCATTCCAATTTGGGCCAAAAAGCAAAGAATGGGGTGCGGCAATGGGAGAGGGCCCTGCTGCTCGTCGCCACCGCGCTGCAGATGGGAAAGCCACTTTATTGGTATACCATTAGAATTATAGCATACCGAAAAATGAAATGGAAGATAGAACACAAATTTTGTGATTTCCTCAAAAAATGCATTGAAAAAATTGGGTAAAATGTAGAAATAAACAGAAACACCTTTACAACCATAGCTTTGAGGTGGTATAGTTGCAACGATGGTATACCAAAAGTGGGCCAAGAGAAAAATTTGGAAAAGAACAAGGAAGGACATCCTGAATGACAAGCTTGAATATGAAACCACCGTCACTGCCAAAGCCTGTAAACTGCATGGCAGCAAATTTGAGGATAGCATTCCCTGGGCATTAAAATACGAGGCTTCGGTAGAAAGTAAATTTAGTATACAAGCTGCCTTGCGAACTATATGCTGAACAGCGGAAATTACAGAGGTGGTAACTGTGGAAATGGTACATGATTTCGATGAATATGTCGAACGCAGAGGAACCGACGCCAAGAAGTACAACCAGTACGGACCGGATGTAATCCCTATGTGGATTGCGGACACGGATTTCAAGTGTCCCCAGCCTGTCGTTGACGCCGTGGTGGCCCGTATGCAGGAGGGCGTCTACGGCTATACCTTCAACAGCGAGCGGCTGAAGAAGGCCGGTGCCAGATGGCAGAAGGTTCGTTTTGGGTGGGATGTAGATCCGTCCTGGGTTGAGTACTCTCCCGGTGTAATCGGCGGTGTGATTTGTGCTGTCAGGGCACTGAGCCAGCCCGGTGACAACATCGTGATCCAGACTCCCTGCTATCCGCCCTTCAAGGATCTGTCCGATCACAATGGCCGGCATCTGCTGCGCAACGCTCTGGTGAATGTGAACGGCCGGTTTGAGGTCAACTGGGAAGAACTGGAGCGGATGCTCAGCGATGATCGGACCAAGCTGTTTATTCTCTGTAACCCCCAGAACCCCACCGGGCGAGTGTTCACAAGAGAAGAACTGACCCGTATGGGCAAGCTGTGCATCAAGCATCATGTGACGGTCATTGCGGATGAGATTCATCAGGATGTCGTCTACAGCGGCCATAAGCATATCCCCTTCGCCAGCATCTGTCCTGAATTCGCGGAGATCACCGTGTCCTTTATGAACCCCAGCAAGACCTTTAACGTGCCCGGCTTCCGGACGGCTGCGTTTATTGCCTCCAACCCTGTTCTGAAGAGCGCCGTTCACGAGATGCTGGTGAACAATAAGGCCATCGGCGAGAACATCTGCGGTACCATTGCTTTCTATACTGCCTATGAGCAGTGCGATTACTACGCGGATCAGCTCGTGGCCTATCTGGAAAAGAACCGGGATCTGGTGGAGCAGACCCTGAAGGATGTTCCCGGAATTGAAGTCACCCACGCCGAAGGCACCTATCTCCTGTGGCTGGATTGCCGCGGTCTGGGATTTGAAAGTCAGAAAGCCTTGGATAAGTGGCTGGTTGAAATTGCCAAGCTAGGCTTTAACAGCGGTATGTCCTTCGGCCCCGAGGGCGAGGGCTATGCGCGTATGAACATCGCCGCTCCTCGTTCCACGGTCGAGGAAGCGCTCCATCGACTTACAAATGCCGTTAAGGCTTTGTAAAAAAATAAAAAGGGAGAAAGACTATGAAGAAAAGAATTCTAGCACTGACTTGCACTGCTGTTCTGGCTATCTCTGTCCTTTCCGGATGCGGCGCCAAGCCCCCTGCAAGCACTCTTGCTCCTGCTCCGAGCGGCGCTCTCGCTGAGAGCACTGCTCCCGTTGAGTTTCCCACCAAGGACATCACTATGGTCGTTCCCTACGACGCCGGCGGCGGCGTTGACCTGACCACCCGCCTGATGACCGATGCCATCGGCAAGAGCTTCAATGGTCACTCCGTGATCGTGCAGAACGTCAGCGGCGGCGGCGGCGCTGTTGGTCAGACCACCGTTAAGAACTCTGCTCCCGATGGTTACACCCTGCTGGCCTACACCAGCTCCGTCGTAAACAACCCCCAGCTGAAGGAAGTGGACTTCGTCTTGGAGGATTTCAAGCCTCTTGCCTGCGTCTGCTTCGATCCCGAAGTGATTCTGGTTCCCGCCAACTCCCCCTACAACACCTTTGAAGAGCTGATCGCCGCCGCCAAGGAGAAGACCATCAACGTTTCTACCTCCGGCGCTATGACCGCCCATCACCTCGATGGTGTTAAGATCCAGATGGCTACCGGCGCCGACTTTGCCTACATCCACTGCGACAGCGCTCCCACCCAGAAGCAGGAGCTGATCGGCGGCCATACCGACGCCGCTATCTTCCCCCTAGGCGAGATCATTGACGCCATTAACGACGGTACCGTCAAGGCTCTGGCCATTGCTCTGTCCGAGCGTTCCGACAAGGTCCCCGATGTACCCACTTATACCGAGTGCGGCGTTCCCCTGGTTGACGGCGCCTTCCGTGGCTTCGCCTGCCCCGCCGGCGTTCCCAACGCTGAGTTCGAAACGCTGAAGAACGTCTTTGAAGAGGTCGCTCAGTCTCAGGCCTTCATCGACTCCATGGAGCAGGCTGGAATCCCCTATCTGTACATGGGTGCTGAAGAGTTCCAGCAGTACGCTCGGGATGCCAGCGCAGCCCTAGCCGACGTTGTCGCTTTCATGAATCAGTGATTGATTGGCAAGCCCCCCAACAGGAAGCTGAAAAGCTTCCTGTTGGGGGCGGCGACGCCCGATTCCGCACGAGTTTATCCCTGGAGGGTTGCATATGAAAAAGAAGGATATTCTTCTTGAACTATCCCTGCCTGTAGTAATGGCCGCGCTTGGAATCTTTGTGCTGATAAAGGCCGAGTCCATTAAGCCGAAATCTGCCGCTACATTTCCCCGAATCTGTGCCGTTCTTATGCTGATCGGTGTGGCTGTTACAATTCTTCAAATCCTGGTCACCAAGAAAAAGACGACTCACTTTGAAGGTCTGCGCGTAGAGAAGGCGCTGCTTCTGCTGCTGATGATTCTGTTGTACACCATCCTGCTGCCCAGAATCGGTTACATCATTCCCACGCTGCTGCTATGCGCCTGCATCATGCTGCTGCTGAACTATCGGAAACTGCCGGTGATCGGCCTGTGCTCCTGCATCGCGGTCGTGGTTATTTTCGTGCTCTTCAAGATCATTCTGAAGGTTCCCCTTCCGATGCTCTTCCTTGATTTTTAACGGGGGGATTTTAGTATGCTGAATAACATTGTTGCGGGTCTGGGCGCCCTGTGCTCTGCCCCCGCTTTGATCGGTATCCTGTTAGGTACTATTATTGGCCTGATGGTCGGCTCTCTGCCCGGTCTGAATGACTCCATCACCATGGCGGTCCTGATGCCCATGACTTTTGGTATGGATACGGAGCTGGCTATGGGCCTGCTGATCGGTATCTACTGTGCCTCCGCTTGCGGCGGCTCTATCCCTGCTATTCTTCTGAAGATCCCCGGAACGGCTTCCGCTTCCGTTACCGCCTTTGATGGCTACCCCATGGCGCAGCAGGGCCGTGCGGGCAAGGCTCTGGGTATTGCCACCATGTCCAGTTGGGTTGGCGGCATGGTGTCGGCCATTGTGCTTCTGACCCTGTGCCCCTTCCTGGCACAGCAGTCCCTGCGCTTCGGCCCTCCCGAATACTTCATGCTGACGGTTCTGGGCTTTGCCTCCGTCGTGGGTATGGCCGGTGAGAACGTTGGCAAGAGCATCATTGCCATTGCCTTTGGCCTGCTGATCGGCTGTATCGGCATGGACCCCCAGACCGGCTCCGCCCGCTTTACCTTTGGCAACATGTACCTGCAGGACGGGATCTCTCTGGTGCCCATGCTGATCGGTCTGTTTGGTATCACCTCCATTATGGAGTTGTTTGAGAGCTTCCACGGCAACGAGATTATCGCCGCACTAAAGGAACAAAAGAATAAGATGACCAAGGTGGAGTTGCCCAACTGGAAGGAAAGCAGGGAACTGCTTCCCACCTGGGCACAGTCCACCGTCATCGGCAACATTATTGGCATCATCCCCGGCGCCGGCATGATTATGGCCATCTTTATGGCCTATAACCAAGCGGTCACCAGTAATCCCGACAAGAAATTTGGTACCGGTGTGCCTCAGGGTATCGCCGCTCCCGAATGCGCCAACAACTCCGTTGTAGGCTCCTCCATGGTGCCGCTGCTGTCCCTGGGTATTCCCGGCAACTCTTCCTCAGCACTGTTCCTCAGCGCGCTGACCATTCAGGGTCTGCGTACCGGCCCCGCACTGTTCAACAACACTCCTGATGTGGCCTACATGATCGTGCTGGGCTTCCTGCTGTCCAACATTATCATGCTGCCTCTGGCTATTGGCTACACCAGTCTATTCGCCACCGCTGTTCTGCGTATGAAGCGGGAGATCCTCAGCGGTATTGTGATCGTTCTGTGTGTCACCGGCGCCTTTGCTGTTAAGAACAACATCTTCAATATTTATGTGATTATCGCCTTTGGCCTGATTGGCTACTTCTTTAACAAGTTCCACATTCCGCAGTCTCCCCTCATCCTTGCCTCCATTCTCGGCAAGATGATGGAAAGCAACTGGATTCAGAGCATGGTGTTCTCTCACAACAATTTGGCTGTTTTCGTGACCAGACCCTTGAGCTGTGCGCTGCTGGTCATCTCCCTGGCGTTCATCGTTATTCCCATGATCAAATCCGCCAAGGACAAGAAAAAAGGCGTTGCAAAAGCTTAACAGGTCTGCAACAATCAGAATATCATACCGATCACATCGTAAGACATTCGGAGTGTTCAGAATCCATTGAACACTCCGTTTTCTTTTTCTGTCGATGAAAACCCGCCCATTCCGCGGGAGGTTCCGCCCCGGAAACGGGCGAGGGAGGTATTATGGAAGCTGAAAAAATTCGAGAACTGAGTCTGGCCTGCCAGACAGAGGTTCTGGCGCTGCGGAAATATTTTCACTGCGCACCCGAGCTTTCCGCCAGAGAACAGTCCACAATGGCCGCCATCGCGGCTCAATTGCAAAAGAGCGACATCCCTTTTACGGTGATCCCCGATGGAGGTATTTTGGCACATCTGGACTGGGCCGACGCCAACGCACCGGACGCCCCCCATGTTTTGTTACGGGCGGACTGCGACGCGCTGCCCATACAGGAGTCTGAAACCAATGGAACATTTTCGAGGGCCTATCAAAGCGCCGTGCCCGGTGTGTCCCATATGTGCGGCCACGATGCCCACATGGCCATGCTGCTCGGTGCGGCCGGCGTTTTGAAGCAACTGCGCCAGGGTGACGCCACCCTTCGAGGCAGAGTTTATCTGCTGTTTGAGCGCGGCGAAGAGGGCGGCTGCAACTACTATTATATTTTGAACTACATCCAAAGTAAGAAGATCCGAATCGACAGTTGCGTCGGTCTCCATGTGGCTCCCGACCTGCCTACCGGTTCTATCTGGCTGGAGGAAGGTCCCGGACATGCAGGAAACGTAAACTTTGAAATTGCCCTTACCGGGACGGGCGGCCACGGCTCCCGGCCGGATCTGGCCAATAACCCTCTGGACTGCTTCGTGGCCATTGCAAACGATCTGAATACCTTCCGAATGAAGTGCATTCCTCCGCAGGATATTCTTACTGTAAATATTGGCAGTGTCCACTGCGGCGCAAAGAGAAACATCGTTCCGCAGCGGCTGGAATTCAAGGGCACCTGCCGGTTTTACAATTCGAAATCCGGAAGCCGATTTAAGAAAAAACTGCGCCAGATCATTACAGCCAACGCCGACCTGTACGGCTGTCAGGCGGAGTTTGGGGTTTTCACCGGTCCCAGCATGGCACAGCTCAACCACCGGGAGGCTGCGGCTTTGGCGCGGAGCGCTTTTCGGGAAGTGTTTCCCGAGATCACGCAGATCGCGGAAAAGGAGCCGGAAATGAGCTCGGAGAGTTTCGGCGTGCTCTGCAGCTACTACCCCGGCATGATGGGGCTGCTGGGTACCGGCTGCCCGGAGAAGGGGACGACCCAGGGGCTCCACAATCCACAGTTTGACCTGGATACGGACGCGCTGCCCTACGGCGTGGCCGCCTATGCGGCCTATGCAATGAAATACCTAGAAGAAAATCCGCAATTTTCTTTCCAACCCTTCCCCGGAGACATAGACGAAATGATGGCTTATACCGACCGTCCCGTACCCCCGAGACTGGACCCGGAAATGTGAAAGGAGGAACCTTGTGGATTATGTAACTCTTGCATCCCATGCCATCCGTCAGTATGCGCCGGATCAGATTTTTACCGCGTCCCAGAGGGCCAAAGCGGATGCTGCCGCTCTGGGCGAGGACGCTGTCATCAACGCCACCTTGGGTGAGTGCTTGGATGACGACGGGAAGCTTATGGTACTTCCTACTGTAGAGCGGATGATCCGCCAGATGCCGGTCGAGGACATATGCAGCTATGCCCCCATTGCAGGCATCAAGGGATTTAACGAGGCCGTGCAGATATCTCTGTTCGGTAAGTGTCTGGACCGGTTTTATGTGGAGTCTGTGGCCACCCCCGGTGGATGCGGCGCTTTGCGCCACGCGATCTGGAACTTCCTGAACTTTGGAGACGCCTTGCTGACCACCAACTGGATCTGGGGACCCTACAAAAACATCTGCGAAGAGCATGGCCGCAGAATGGTTACCTTTGATATGTTCAACCGGGAAAACACCTTTAATCTGGAAGGTATGGATCGGGCTATCGGAGAGATTCTGGCCGTGCAGGAGCAGCTTTTGATGATTCTGAACACCCCAGCCAACAATCCCACGGGCTACTCCATGACAAAGCAGGAAATGGAACAGACTGTTGCCATTCTGAAAAAGCATGCCGCAGCCAATCCGGATAAAAACCTGACCTTCTGCCTGGATGTGTCCTACATCGACTTTGCCGGCAGCTTTGAAGAAAGCCGGGAGATCTTTGACGCCATTTTTGACATGCCTGCCAACACCATGACACTGTTGATTTTCAGCATGTCCAAAAGCTACACCATGTGCGGCATGCGCTGCGGCGCACTGGTATGCCTGGGCTCGACTGCGGAATCCGCTGCTGTTTTCAAGCAGGCGATGTCCTATTCCTCCCGTTCCACTTGGTCCAATGCGATTCACATGGCACAAAAGATCCTGGTGGACATCAACCTGAACCCGGAGATTCGTGAGCGGGTCAGTCAGGAGCGGGCCGTGTTCCGAAACACCATTACCAACCGGGGACGGACCTTCTGCGCTGCGGCGAAGGAGGCCAGCCTGGAAATCTGCCCCTATCAGTACGGCTATTTTGTGGCCATTCCCTGCAAAAACCCTGTGGAGACCGCCCGAATCCTGATGGATCAGCATATCTATGTGGTGCCCCAGGCCCAGGGGCTGCGGTTCTCCCCCTGCACGGTTACCACAGAAAAATGCCGGAAAGCTCCCGCTTTTATCAAGGCTGCCATGGAACAGACACAATGAGAAGGAGAGCAAGATGAAAATCACTGATGTAAAAGTTATCCCGGTCAATAAGTTTCTGTTTGTCAAGGTCTTTACCGATGAAGGGATCACGGGTCTGGGCGAGTCTGGCGACTGGGGCTTTCTTCTGTCCTCGGGAGAGGTGATTGAGTCCTTTCGGGAATATCTGATTGGAAAGAACCCCATGGATATCGAGCACCACTGGGAGTATATGTACCGCTGCTTCCATTTCCGGGGTGCTGCAGTAATGGGAGCGCTGAGTGCCATTGATATCGCACTCTACGATATAAAAGGTAAGGCACTGGGAGTCCCTGTCTACCAGTTGCTGGGCGGAAAGTGCCGGGACAAGATCCGGGTCTACTCCCATGTCTCTGGAAAGAGCTTCGGGGAGCTACTGGACAACTGTCTGGCAGAAAAGGAAAAGGGATTTACCGCTGTCGGCCACCTGTCTCCCTTCCTGGACGAGCCCCGCTCCGAGCCGTACTTTGAAACCTATGCCTCTATGATCAGCGGCGGTGCGGAGCGGATCGGAAAGATCCGGGAAGCGCTGGGCAACGATGTGGACCTGTGCATTGAAAACCACCGGCGCATGAACCCCGCACAGGCCATTGCCCTGGCTCAGCAGCTGGAGCCCTTCCTGCCCATGTTCTATGAGGATCCGCTTATCCCTGACAACTTTGACGCGATGGCGCTGGTAGCCTCCAAGATCCGGATCCCTCTGGCCACCGGCGAGCGAATCCATACGCCTCAGGAATATGAGATGCTGGTGCGGCGTTGCGGTGTGGACTATCTGCGAGTCAGCATCGGACTCTGCGGTGGCTTTACCGGTGCAAAGAAAATTTCTGCCATTGCAGAGGCTAACCAGCTGGGGATCATTCCCCATAACCCGCTGAGTCCCGTGGCCACTGCCGCCTGCATTCAGATGGACGCCGCGACCCCCTGTTTCACCATTCAGGAGTACCCGGACCCCAACGATCAGGCGGCACACGCCCGGTTTGTCTATGATAAGACCAACGCATCCGTATTCCGCGCCTGCGATATCGTGAAGGAAATGCCGGTATGCGAGCAGGGCTTCCTGCTGGTCCCGGATAAGCCCGGTTTGGGTATTGAGTTGATCGACGACGCTGAGGCCCGGTTCCCCTTCGAACGCAGAAAGGTGGTCACCCGGCTGTCCAGCGATGGAGCCGTTATGGATACCTGAGGTTGGGGAGGTATTCGTTTGGATAATACAAAGGTGCATGAGCTTTTCTCTAAATTTCCTAAGGTTTCCCTGGGATTTTACCCCACACCGCTGCACAAGCTGGAGACGCTTTCCCGGGAGACCGGCGTAAACCTGTACGTCAAGCGGGAAGATTTCAGCGGCGTCAGCCTGTTTGGCGGCAACAAGATCCGGAAGCTGGAGTATATTCTGGGCGCGGCGAAAGCGGCCGGGGCAGAATACGCATTCACCTACGGCGCAACTCAATCCAATCACGCCATGGAGACCGCCGGCGCCTGCTGCCGCTGCGGCGTGAAGCCGGTGCTCTTCCTTTACGCGCTGATCGATCCCAGTGAAGAGGACCTGCGGGGCAACATGCTGCTGGACCGGCTTTACGGCGCCGAGATCCATATTACCAGCCGCCGGGAGGGCGAGTCCGTAGAGGAACTGAAAAAACGAAACGCTGCCACAGGAGAAGCCTATCGGCAACAACTCATCCAACAGGGGCATATCTGCTGGGATATTCCTGTGGGCGGTGCGACGGAGCTTGGCTCAGTGGGCTTTGTGGAAGGATTCATAGAACTGGAGAGCCAGATGGCAGCCCTGGGGCTGCACGCCGATTACCTGTTCCACGCCACCGGTTCCGGCGGCACGCTGGCCGGACTTCAGGCTGCCCGCGCGCTTTTGGGTTCTGATACGGAGATCATCTCCATAAACGTCAATAAAAAGGGTCCCGATTATCTAGATGACATTGTTCGCCTGGCCAATGGCACCTTATCTCTGCTCGGTGCGCCGGATGGGCTTCGGGTACAGCGGGAGGACCTGCACATCGACCCTGGCTACTATCTGCCGGGATATGAGCAGCCCAACGAAGCATCCAACGAGGCGATCCGTATCCTGGCCAGAAAAGAGGGGCTGGTGGTGGACCCTGTTTACACCGGAAAGGGACTTGCCGGAATGCTGGACTATCTGCACGCCGGAAAAATTCCAAAGGGCAGCACGGCAGTATTCCTCCACACCGGAGGCGCTGCGGCTTTGTTCGCGGAAAAGGAGCTTCTGGGGGATCTGCTGAAGGCATAAAAGTTCGCACATAATCTGAAACGGAGCAACGACCGCTGCGGTGCCCGGGTTCGGGGGTCTGAATCAAAGGGAGGAGCATTATGTATCAATACCGGATTGGCCGGACTCTGACGTCGCTGGAGGGCCGGTCCTGGTGTTCAATCCCGGAATGACGGCACTGCGCAGGAATTGACCGAGTGGATCCAGTATGATATCCAACTGGACGATATGGTCTGCGAGCTGCTGGAGGATGAGAACGGGTATTTTTGCGAAAATGAGCTACGAATGTTTCGGATGGTGGAAAAGCAGAGCGGCCGTCTGAGGGATGAGGCCGCCCGGACGCTGCGGGAATACGTTCTGCAGGTACGGGAGCTGTTCCAGGCTGAGATCGACATCCGACAGAACCGAATTATGAAGACCCTCGCCATCGTTACCACCATTTTTCTGCCATTGTCCCTGGTGGCGGGGTGGAACGGTATGAACTTTGTGGATATGCTGAAACTGAGATGGCGGTACGGCTATCCGGCTGTAACGAGACACACAAAACGTAATTAAAGAACCTTGAAAGACGTAATTTTACCCGCGATTAAAGGCTTTTCGATAGTTTGTGTGGGCAAGAAAACTGCTGAAAGGCTAACAATATCAAGGCTTTCCTGTTCTTATTTGCTGTTCTGAAACGGATTTCCTGGATGACGCTTGTAGCATTGGGACACAAGGCCATAAAGGCACCGGCTGTGCCCCATCTCCGACGCCCTTGACAGCCTTGTACCCCAATGCATTGAGGTAATCAAGAGGTGCTATGTACCTCCCTGAATCAGAGATTCAATTTCTCAATATGCTACCCATACAAACTACCGAAGCCTCATTTATCCATGACATTTTGCGTGTCTTTTTCGTTATTTTGAGGATGGAATATGTAAGCCACTCAGGGCGAAAATAGCAAAAAGGGCCCGCCAGATGCTGGGACTGTGACCAGCGCCGGACGCCGGCACGCAAAAAGGGATGCCGCTTGGATTAAAAAGCGGCATCCCTTTTTGTTTTTGGCATGGGACGGATGGTCAGAAGCTGCTGAGGGGTACGGACCCGTCGTCCTGCCCCTTTTGGATGGCCCGGACCACTGCGTCGTAACCGTAGCGGTCATTGACCTGAATGTGGAAGCGCTCGCCCACCCGCCTGCCCAGCAGGGCCTTGCCCAGGGGGGACTCCTTGCTGATCAGGCCGTGGAGTGCGTCCTGCCGCATGGTGGTGACGACCTGATAGGTCTCCTCGTCGCCCTCGTCCTCCAGATAGACCGTCACCCGGTCGTAGAGCCCCACCGTGTCGGCATCCGCCCGGTCGGAGATGACCACCGCGGTGCGGATCATGTTCTCCAGAAAGCGGATCCGGCTTTCGTTGCGGTTCTTCTCCTGCTTGGCGGCCTTGTACTCAAAGTTCTCGCTCAGATCGCCGAAGCCGCGGGCCTCCTTGACGGCCTCCAGCAGCTTGGGCCGGAGCTGGATGCGGCGGTAGTCCAGTTCCTCCCGCATGAGGCGGATATCCTTTTGCGTCAGTTCATTGTGCATGGCAGATGACCTCTTTTTGGTTTGGGTTTCTTTTACTATAGCATTTTGCAGGGGGGGAGGCAACGGATTTTACAAAAAGAGGTGGATTTTCCGGGGGGATGGGATATACTATCCTCAGAATGGGAGAAGGGAGCTTCTGGAAGATGGAACGTCTGATCTGCCTGGCCGCAGGGTATGTCTGCGGCTGTCTGCTCACCGCCGAGGTGGTGGCCCGATGGAAGACCGGTCGGGGCGCCCGGACGCTGGGGAGCGGGAATCCAGGCATGGCTAACATTGCCGGTGCGCTGGGAAAGGGGGCGGGGGCCCTGGTGCTGGCGGGCGACCTACTCAAGACCGCCCTGGCCTGCGCCCTGTGCCGTCTGCTGCTGGCTCCTGATCTGGGCCGCCTGGCCGTCCTATACGCCGGACTGGGCGCGGCCCTGGGCCATAATTTCCCCTTCTGGAGCGGCTTCCACGGCGGCAAAGGGGTGACAGTGACCTGCGCCGCCCTGGTACTGGCCTTCCCGCTGTGGGGGACCGTGAGCTGCATTCTGGGGCTGGCAGTGGTGCTCAGTACCGGGTATCTGCCTGTGGGGGCCCTGGTCATCCCGGCGGCGGCGGTGCTGCCTGCCTTTTGGCTGGGCGGTGCCGAGGCCGGAATGCTGGTGCTGACGCTGACGCTGATGATGCTCTCCCGGCACATCCACGGCCTGACCCGGGTGGCCCGAGGACAGGAGCCCCGGAAATTCCGCCGCACGGAAGCGGAATGAGAAGAGCGCCCCGCCGGCTCCGGCGGGGCGCATTGCGTGCAGGCTCAGTTGCTGCCGGTGGGGAAGAAGGGGGCCAGCGCCGCGGCAAAGCCGCTGACCGGCATGGTCTGAAGCACGATCCGGCCCGGCCCGGTGACGATGGTGTGGAACAGCCCCTCTCCGCCGAACAGGACGTTTTTCACGCCTCTGACGGCCTGGATATCAATGGAGCAGGTGGCGTCGCACATGGCCAGATTGCCGGTATCCACCACCATCTGCTCGCCGGCAGCTAGGGTGTATTCCACGGCGTAGCCGTCCACCTCCAGGAAGGCCGTGCCCCGACCCGAGAGCTTTTGCAGGATGAAGCCCTCGCCGCCGAAGAAGCCCGCGCCCGCCTTCTTTTGAAAAAAGACGGACAGATCTACCCCGGCCTCGGAGGCCAGGAAGCCGGACTTCTGGACTACGATGGGGCGGGCGGGGTCGATCTCCACCGCCCGGATGGAGCCGGGAAAGCTGGAGGCGAAGGCAATCCGGCCGGGGCCGCCCTGGGCAGTGTAGGTGTTCTGGAACATGGACTCGCCGGAGAACATCCGGCCAAAGGCCCTGCCGAGGCCGCCGCCGGCGTTGGTCCTCATCTCCAAGTTGGGGCTCATCCAGCACATGGAGCCCTTCTCTGTAATCATGGTCTCGCCGGGGGCCAGCTCGCAGACCACCACGGGCATGGGCTCACCGATGATTTCGTATTTCATGGTAAATCCTCCTGACTTCGAAGTATCGGGACCACTCTATCGTAGTACGGCCGGGGGAAAAGCACAAGAAAAAGATTCGACTTCTGAGAAAAAATGTGGTACACTGACTGCCGGATATACGACGAGCAGAGAGAGGAGACCACGCGATGCGTATGCGGAAAAAGCCCAATCTGATTCCCCGGATGGAGCGCTGTGCGGACTATCTGGTGACCGATCCCCAGCAGTGGCGGGGCCGCTGGCGGGAGAAGGGGACGCCCGGCTGTGAACTGCGCCTGGAGCTGGGCTGCGGCAAGGGCCGCTTCACCTGCGAGACGGCGGCGGCGGAGCCGGATGTCCTTTTCGTGGCGGTGGAGCGGGTGCCGGACGCCATGGTCATCGCCATGGAGCGGGCCAAGGCCGCCGGATTGAACAATGTCTTTTTCATCGACGCCGACGTGGCCCGGCTGACGGAGTTTTTTGCCCCCGGCGAGGTGGAGCGCATCTACCTCAATTTCTGTGACCCCTGGCCCACCAACCGCCATGCCAAGCGGCGGCTGACCCACGAAAATTTCCTGCGGCTCTACCGCCAGGTGCTCTCCGACGGGGGGCAGATCCACTTCAAGACGGACAACAGCGGGCTGTTCGAATGGTCGCTGTTCCAGTTCCCACGGGCGGGCTATGCCCTGGGCGAGGTCACCCGGGACCTGCACGAAAACGGTATCTGCGGGGTGATGACCGACTATGAGGAGAAGTTCCACAACCTGGGAACCCCCATCAACCGCTGCGTGGGTACTAAGGGAGAGCTGCCCCCGGAGGAGTCCGCCGCAGAGCCGGAGGAGTGAGCGCGGACTGCCGCCGCTTGTGCCGGAAGGAGGAGCCCTATCCTGCCCTGCGGCCCGGCGGCCCGCAGGTACTTATGAAACAAGCCCCCGGGAGCACATAATTGCTCCCGGGGGCTTGCCGCTTCAATCCGTCCGCTTATCACCCCAGAAGAAGAGAGCCACGGTGCCTGGGCCGGTATGGGCGCCGATCACCGTGCCTACGCTGTTGATGACCACCCGCCCGTCCAGACTGGGGAAGCGGGCCTCCACCAGGTCGGCTACCGCCCGAGCGTCCTCCGGACAGGCCGAGTGGCACAGGAAGCACTTGCCGCAGTAGGCCGCGCCGCCTTGGGCGTGCTCAGCCATCTTCTGGACCATGCGCTGGATGACCCGGCTCTTGCTGCGGACCTTTTCCCGGGGGAGCAGGCGTCCCAGATGGTCCATGTTCAGCAGAGGGCAGATGCCCAGCAGAGTCCCCACTGCCGCCGCTGTGGGAGAGATGCGGCCGCCCCGCTTATAGCTGGTCAGGTCGGTGGAGAAGAACCAGTGATGTACCTCCAGCTTGTGGGCCTCCAGCCAGTCGGCCAGCTGATCCAGGCCGGCCCCGGCCTTCCGGCGCTCCCAGGCGGCGTCCAGCAGCAGCCCGTAGCCCGAGGAGGCCCCCAGGCTGTCCACCACGCGGATGCGCCGCTCCGGGAAGCGGGCCTCCAGTTCATCCCGGGCAATGCAGGCGGACTGCCAGGCCCCGGACAGCCCACTGGATAGCGACAGATGCAGGATGTCCTGCCCGGCCTCCAGAAAAGGTGTGAAAAAGGCCTTGAACTCCTCCACATTCACCTGGGAGGTGGTGGGGGTGGCCCCTGCGGCGATGCGGGCGTAAAAGGTGGGAAAGGGAAGGCTCTGCCCCAGGTCGTCGGGGTACTCCTTCCCGTCCATCTGCACATGGAAGGGGACGTAGGGAATGCATTTCTCCTGAAAGTAGTCCGCGCTCAGGTCTGCAGTGGAGCAGCAGGTCAGTTGATAGGAATCCATAAGACAATCCTCCTGATGTGTTAAAGGTAAACGATCACACGGTACATGAGGAAGAAGTGGGCGATGCTGCCCAGCAGGATAAAGACGTGGAAGATCTCGTGACAGCCGAAGCGGGGGTTGTTCCGTCCGGGCCACTTGACGGCGTAGAGCACGCCGCCGACGGTGTAGAGGCCGCCGCCCAGAAACAGCCAGAAAAAGCCGGCGGAGGGCAGATACTTCAGCAGGGCGGGCAGCATGAACACCGCCATCCAGCCCATGAAGATGTAAATGCCGGAGGTGACCCACCGGGGGGCGTTGATCCACAGCAGCGCCATGACGGTGCCGGCTGCGGCCAGCGCCCAGACAATGGCGGTCATGGTCCAGCCCCAGGCGGGGGGCAGGGCGATGAGGCAGATGGGGGTATAGCTGCCCGCAATGAGAAAGTAGATGGAGATGTGGTCGTACTTCCGCAGGGCAATACGGCCTTTCACGTCGGTATTCAGGCAGTGGTAAAGGGTGCTGGCGGTGTAGAGGCCGATCATACTGGCGGCATAGACGGCAAAGGGGACCAGCCGCCAGGCCGCACCGGTCTGCACTGTCCGCAGCAGCAGGAGGACAGCTCCCAGAATGCCCAGGCCCACGCCTGTCTCTTATACACATCTGACGCTGCCGACGATCTACTCTGTGT
>OJRD01000603.1_pt1 | contig 19880 bp, 19 predicted proteins | sample 1599051 | NCBI WGS metagenome assembly OJRD01 (sample SAMN03922523, study PRJEB24848) | human gut metagenome | isolation source: stool sample | host: Homo sapiens | place: Germany | collected 2010-02 | reverse complement strand
TTTACTCTGTTTTCCATTTTCGGGCTTAAAAAGTTTATGAATTTTTTGTCATAATTGCATAAACGTAGGCTCACGGATTTTTATGAAGTTCGACATCATGAAAAGAAAATATTTAATTAGGTTAATAATGGTTTGTAAGGGCTTTATAGGTTGTTTATTTTCTTTTGTCAACAAAAATTTTGTACAATTTGTCTTATTTCCTTTTTTTTGGGGGGCTGATTCCTGCTTTGATCCGGATTTGTTTTGTCTAAAATGCGTGCGATAAAAAAGAAACGCCCGTGTTTTCTTGGAAAAACAGGGGCGTTTCGGGGTGGGATGTTTGGGCTTCACAGCAAAAAGATCCCTGCGTTCGTGAATGTATTAACGCTGTATGGTAAATTTCATGAGTGTATTCTGTTCTGAGAAAACATCCGGGCTTCGCAGTCGGGATGTTTTAAAAAATTCAATCACTTGTGGTTAATTACAAAAATCCGAATATCCGAATTTCACAATTCATGATTATTCGTTAATCCAAAATGATTAAAAAGTTGTTTTTTATTGAGATGAAAAATTGTCAAAATAGTAAATAAGCGAACATTAATATAGCAACAGTCGTTTGAATGTCAACAGAAATTTTTCGGATGAACGACCAAAGGCGGCAGCCGGAAAAGAGCGGAAAAAACGGTATTGTAGCCGGGACAGGGCGTGCGGCGAAAAAAAGGAAGAGAGGCATGGCGGCGCCGCAACCGGAAAAAGAGTGATGCTATGCTGCGGGAGGTGAAAAACGTTGTTTGCGGCGGCGGGAAGTCGTGTTGCGGAATTTATCGGAAAGGAAAAGGTAAGGGCAAAAACTTTTGATGGCCGACTTGAAGCGGATGACGGAGAAGACGATCGATACTGGTGCAGGGAACAAAAACGACGAAGATGCTGACCAGTCGAAAAATGGCAGGGCATGCGGCCGGCGGAAAGGTGACGAAGCGCGCAGCCGCCGAGAGGCGGGGGACGGAGAAGACAGGAAAGATAAGGTGATGAAGAATGCTGGGAAGGATAAGGTCGGCGGAGAAGACGAGGGAGATGGAACGGCGGAGAAGGTGAGGAAAAAAGTTGCCGGCCGTGCGGGATACGGCGGGGCGTATATAAAAAACCCCGGATTTTCGTCCGGGGTTTTTTACTTTTTTGTTTAGAAAAACTATTCTTTGTTAAAAGCGTTTTCCTGTTTTTTCGCTTCGTCATCCGTACGGGCAACGTTGACCAGGATGGTCTGGCTGACTTCCGGGTGAAGGCTGAGCTTAACCTGATAAACGCCGAGGTCTTTGATCGGGCGTTCGAGGTTGATATAACGGCGTTCAACGTTAACGCCGGCTTCTTTCATGGCCGAAGCGATGTCGCGGATGGTAACCGAACCGTAAAGCTGGCCGGTTTCGGCAGCCTGACGGATCAGCACGACTTTGAAGCCCTGCAGTTCTTCAGACTGCTTGGAAGCGCTCTCGAACAGAGCTTTGTTGTGAGCTTCCAGTTCCGCTTTCTGTTTTTCGTAAAAAGCCAGGTTTTCGGCAGTTGCGCGAAGGGCTTTTTTGGTCGGCAGCAGATAGTTGCGGGCGTAACCGTTCTTGACGTTTACCTTGTCGCCCATTCTGCCCAGTTTGTTTACATGTTCCAAAAGAATAACTTCCATCTCATTTCTCCTTAGTTGGCGACAAACGGAAGCAGAGCAATGTAGCGGGCGCGTTTGATGGCGCGGGCCAGTTCTCTTTGTTTCTTGGCGGAAACCGAAGTGATGCGGCTCGGGATGATCTTGCCTTTTTCCGAAATGTAGCGGGAAAGCAGCTTAACGTCCTTGTAATCGATTTTCATGCCGTCTTCGCCGGAAAACGGGCAGGATTTCTTTTTCTTAAAGAATACTTGTTTGTTCATGATCAATTACTCCGCTTCTTCAGTTTCTTTTTCTTCGGCGTTGACGCTTTCCGAGAATTCGTCGACGCGGATGGTCATATAACGAATGATGTCTTCGTTAAAGCGCATGATTCTTTCGTACTCGGCAATGGCGTTGGCCGGAGCGGAAATGTTCATGATAACGTAATGACCTTTGCGGTTTTTCTTGATGCGGTAAGCCAGGGTCTTCAATCCCCAGTTATCGACTCTTACGACCTCGCCGCCTTCTTTCTTAATAACTTCGGACAGGTTTGAAACGATGTTATTAACCTGAGAAGCGCCGAGATCCTGACGTGCGATCAGCACGCTTTCGTATTTTTGCATTAACTGTATCTCCTTGTGGATTCTCAACAATGTTTTCTCCGTTTGAGCGGAGAAAACGGTTTTTTGTATAGCCAAGGCCGGAGGCTTTGGCAAGGGACGCCGCTTACTATAACTTAAAAGTTTATTTTGGCAAGCTTTTTTTGCCGGCTGCGGTTAAAAAAACGTTTTCCGGCCGGCTGCCGGCGGACAGAGCCGGGCGACGAAAAAGCCCGGAAAGCGGCAACAAAATTTATTGCAAATAAATATAAATGCCTTATTATGGGGAAAAATGTCTTAAAACAAGGATGAAAAGATGAAGGCAAAACTGATCGCATTGGGGGCGGCGTCGCTGTTGGCGCTTTGTGCCTGTTCGTCAACTTCCGCAGACGACGAGTCTGCCAAAGTCATTCTGCTCGGCAACGAGCCGCAGAACGTGCAGCCGGTGATATTGCTGCAGCATCAGACGACCGGCAAACTGGCCTGCTGCCGCGATACCGGGGAAGTGACCGCGGAAGATTGCGCCCGCGTGCTGGAAGCTCATTGTTTCGTGCGTGTTCAGGATCTGCCTTATCGTCCGGCCAAATACGATTTTCTCACGACCGACACTTATCCCACCCGCCGCTGGAGAGAGAACGAAAAAGCGCCGAGGTGGTAGCGCATGCTGTCACGGGTGAACACCGTCGCTTTTAACGGGCTGGAAATCTTGAACGTAGAACTTCAGGTGCAGATTTCGGCAGGCATGCCCGCGTTTGCCATTGTCGGCCTGCCCGACAAGGCGGTGGCCGAAAGCCGCGAACGGATCCGCGCCGCTTTTACCGCTCTCGGACTGAAACTGCCGGCTAAAAGAATCACCGTCAATCTGTCTCCGGCCGACCTGCTGAAGGAAGGATCGCATTTCGACCTGCCGCTGGCGCTCGGCCTTTTGGTCGGGATGGAAGTGATTCCGCAGGAAAAAGTTTCTCCCTATATTGCCCTCGGCGAGCTTGGCCTGGACGGAAAGCTGGTAAACGTCAACGGGGTGCTGCCGGCGGCAATGGCCGCCAAAAGGCAGGGGTGCGGCGTCATTTGTCCGGAAGCGCAGGGCAGTGAGGCGGTGTGGGCGAAGGTAAATGACATTTTGGCAGCGCATTCGCTGCTGCAGCTGATCAATTTTTTCCGCGGCAACGGCGAAATTCCCTTTCCGCAGGCCAGACGCCGGGAAAGCGCCGCGCGTCCGGCAGACATGAAGGACGTCAAAGGGCAGGAAACCGCCAAGCGGGCAATCGAAATTGCCGCTGCCGGCGCGCATAACCTGATCATGTCGGGGCCGCCGGGCGCGGGCAAGTCGATGCTGGCTGCCCGGCTGCCGTCGGTTTTGCCGCCGATGACGACCGAAGAGGCAATCGAAACCAGCATGATCCATTCGATTGCCGGTGAGCTGAAAGACGGTTCCGTCAGTTTTGAACGGCCTTTCCGCGATCCGCATCACAGCGCCTCCACCCCGGCGCTGGTCGGCGGCGGAAGAAAGGCGCGCCCGGGCGAGATTTCGCTTGCCCATAACGGAGTTTTGTTTTTGGACGAACTGCCGGAGTTTGCCCGGCCGACGCTCGAGGCTCTGCGGCAGCCGCTGGAAAACGGCTGCATTGCCGTTTCCCGGGTGAATTCCCATACCGTTTTTCCCGCCCGTTTTCAGCTGGTGGCGGCCATGAATCCCTGCCGCTGCGGCAATTTCGGCCTTCCCGGACAGGAATGCAGCCGGGCGCCGAAATGCGCGGAAGAATACCGCGCCCGCATTTCGGGGCCGCTGCTGGACCGGATCGACATTCAGATTGAAGTGCCGGCAGTCAGTCCGTGGGACCTGGCAGACGTCAGGCCGGGAGAAAGTTCGGACGAGATCCGCAAAAGGGTGATTGCCGCGCGCGAAATTCAGAAAAAACGTTTCGCCGCTTTCGGCTGTCCTTCGCTTCTGACCAATTCGCAGCTGAAGGGCGAACTGCTGGAGCAGGCGGCGGCGCTTGACAACGAGGCCAAAGCGCTGCTGTTGTCCTATGCCGACCGCACCGCGATGTCCGCCCGTGCCTATCACCGTACTTTGCGGCTGGCTAGGACAATTGCGGACTTGCAAAATGAAAATAAATTGCTTAGAATACATATCGCCGAGGCTCTGTCTTTGCGATGGAAAACGCCTGACTATAAATCTAGGAGATAAAAAATAATGCAGAATTTAACAACTCTCAAAACAGTTTTATTTGCCGCCTTGCTAACGGTGCCGGCGCTGTCTGCTTCCGCTCAGTGTCCGGGCGGCGGTGCCTGTCCGCAGGCGGTGGAAGACTGTGCCTGTCCGGCGCAGATGGGGAGCGGCGAAGACTGTGCCTGCCCGCAGGTAAAAACGATTGAAACCAGACAGCCCGGCGGATGTATTCAGGCGGCATCCAAAAACGGCGATTGCGGCGAGGCCAAACCGGTTGCCTATACGCTGGCGCCGCGTTCTGACGAATTCAAAATGTCTGCCCGGCAGCAGTTGTTTTCCGAATCGGCAGAGGAAAAGGAAGACCGCGACGGCAGCATTTTCGGCGGCGGCCCCTGCGTGAGCTGTGACAAAAATGGCAGCATCTTCGGCGGCGGCCCCTGCAAAACCTGCGACAAAAACGGCAGCATTTTCGGCGGCGCGCCCTGTAACGGTCCGGCCTGCCGTCCGGAAAAGACCAATCCGAAATATATTCAGAACTACATTCTTTATGATGACAGCCTTTACAGCGCAATACACCGTCAGTGCGGCGATTTTGCCCCGCTGGAGCTGGAGTGGGTGGATTTCCGGCTTAAAAACGGGATGGACAACAACGGCTATTCCCGCAAACTCGGAAAATACCGCTTCCGTATTTTCGGTTGCCGCCGCGATACCAAAAACGCGATTTTGAACGAAGGCAGAATCCTTGAAAAGGACATGAGTTTTATCGAAATTTTCGATGACATGGTTTCCGACTGCTACAAAGTGGTCAAAACCCCGAACGACTTGTGCCTGAGGGCCGACAGCCCGCTGCCGGAATATGTGCTGACGGCGGAAATTACCGACTATTATATGAATTTGTGTGACGAATATAACTGGGACGAGGCCAAAAAAGAAGACAAGAGAATCGGTTCGTCGGAGATGACGGTCGTCTGGCGTCTGATGGATCTGACCAAAACCAACGTGTTATGGAAAGGCAAGAGCGTTGGCTACGGCGAAGTCGAAGATGGCGAATATAACGGCGAAATCGTGCTGATCGAACGTGCGTTTGCCGATGCGGTCGACAATCTCCGCAATCTCCCGGGGTTTGAAGACCAGTTGTCCAAACGCCTGTCGCCGGAAGAACTGCAAAGACAGCGCAATGCTCTGATCGACATGCAGCGGCAGATGGATCCGGTTAAGTGTCAGTTCAGCGAAGAAATCAAAGTGATGGAAGATTCCGGCAGCGTTTCGAGCGGTTACGGCATGAACGAAGGCTGGATCAATGTTCCCGAAGCCAAAATGGTTGACGGACAGGTTGTTGAAAATTCGGGTTCCGCTTCTTCGGGCTTCGGCGCGGCGGAAGGCGGCAACGTGACCGAACTGCAAATGGTTGACGGACAGATTGTCGAAAATTCGGGTTCCGTTTCTTCTGGATCGGGTGCGGCGGAAGGCAGCAACGTGACCGAACTGCAGCTGATCGACGGTCAGATTGTTGAAACTTCGGGCGCTTCCGCTTCCGGTTACGGCATGGCGGAAGGCGGCAACGTGACGGAAATTATCACGACCGGCGGCGTGGTTACGGAAGATTCCGGAGTTGTGTCGGACGGTGCGGCAATGTATGAAGTGGAAGCGGTGGAACCGTTGCCGAGCGACATGTCGGCGATGATTGAAAGCGACAGCCTGTGCATCAGGGAACAGCCGGATTATGACAACATGGGACCGGAAAACGTTTATAAGGTCAGAACCGCGGTAGTTTCCGTCGCCAATGCCAAAGGCAAAAAAGGTGCCGGCCTGCTGATTTCGGAACAGTTTGTCATGACTTCCGCCGATCTGGTTGATCGCAGCAACAACAGCTATGCGCTGGAAACGATCAACGGCAAGAAGCTGAAAGCCCGCGCTTTCCGCATCAATCCGAAGAAGAACACCGCGTTGCTGGTGCTTGACAAGCCGACGCAGTATACGCCGTTGTCGCTCAATCTGGAACTGCCGGCGGTAAACAAGGACAACTTCATGACCCTGGGGCTGCTTAACTTTACCGAGGGTGAAGGCGAAGGTTATCTGGAAACCGGCGGCAAGGTCAGCGGTTACCGTTATGACGAGGACGGCACTTCGCAGATTGTGATCGACACCTTTGTTCAGAGCGCTACCATCGGCGGCGTGCTGATTGACGAAAAAGGGCGGATTACCGGTATGGCTCATACTTCGCGCCCGATTAAAGACGGTCCGGATCTGTTCCTGCCGATCGAAACGGCGATGAAGAGTCTGGGTGTAGGCATCTGCGGCAAGGAATTTCCGCAGCCGAAGCCCAAGCCGCAAAAATCGTGGCGTCAGAAATCGGTTGCGCCGCTGATTGAAAATACGGTTCAAAAAGCGCCGGAAGCCATGGATGTCAGAGAGCGCAAATAACTGAACGAAAAAAAGGGGGAAAAGCCAAATGCTTTTCCCCCTTTTTTGTTTTGTGGTTTGAGCGTAACTTTGTCCGTATGTCGGCGCTTTGTTCCGGTCACCGGATTTGTACGGTTTTCGGGCAGAACGAGTTTCGTTTGAAAGATGAAGTTTGTCTGCCCGGCAAGTGAAAGTTTATCTCATTATTTGTTTGTGTTCATCGCTTTTCATTATTTCTCGCCGGTTGTTTCCGCCGCCGTTTTTCGCGGTACCGTTCCCGACGTTTTCGGTTCTCCCGACCAGTTCAATTTTGACATCCCGGCCGTAAAACTCAAGCAGATGACGGTAATGTTCCCATTTGCGCACGCTTCCTATCTCCATGTTGTCAATCACGTACCAGGGAATCCCGGTCTTGGTTGCCACCGTTTTTAATTGCAGAAAACGGTCACAGCGGTATTTGTGCAGCTCTTGTCCGATTATTTTTTTGATTTTATCGTTAAACATAGTTTGAAACTCCCTTGATTTTGTTTATGGTAAAAACAAAACCGCCCGGGAAAAACCCTTAGGCGGAAGGAGCTCAAAAACTGTCAGTACACAGTCGCCGTTATTCGGTATATTACCGGCACTCCTTCCGAAGAAGGATGTTTATACTGAAGATGTTTTTGAGACACCGCACCCGGTCTCCCGGATGCAGGGCTGATATTAAAGAAAACGCCGCCAGTTGGCAAGAGCTTTCTTTTAATCAACATTCCCCTTTGTTTTGCTTATTTACCTTTGGTTAAAACAAAACTCACCTTGATAAATTCAAGGTGACGGGCTTGCTAAGCAAAAACAACCGTTGCTCCGGTTGTTTTTGTCTGCAAAATCTTTGCAACATCTTAATGAGCAAGGAAAGCATAAGCGACCGCGGCAAATTCAGATGCCTAAGTGAAGAGAACTGATCAACGAACAGTCCGGGTTATTCGCGCCTGCGGCCTTATATCCCCGGCTCCCTCTTTACAGGAGTCGTTCTTTTTTCTGTGAAAGGGGCCGTCACACTCCGCCCCCGGCCTCCCGGATGCAAAACTGATATTACAGAAACTGCCGCCCGTTGGCAGGCGGAAAATTAATCAGTTTTTTAGGGAGAGAAAGACACGGAAAAGCCTGGCAAGAAGGAACAGAGGAGGAAGAGAGACAGCTGATCCGCCGGCTTTTTCTCCCGCCGGAAGCATGACGGAAAGCGCCCCTCCGGGAAGAAGGCGTAATTTGCACGTTCAGAAAAAAGCATGAGCGAGTGTCCGGCTTGTTGTCTTGCAGGCGAGCACGGCCTGCCCGATTTTATCGTCCCGCAGGCAAATGAAACGAGCGTTGTCCCTGATGCCGTTGTTTTGCAGGCAAATGAAACAGACGGGCTTGGGGATCTCATATCGCGGAAAAAAGCGGAAAGCCGAAAAGAGAACGGGGAGAACAAAACGTGAGAGTTCAGGAAACTTCGGAAAAAGGTTTAAAAAGGAAAGCGGAAAAACGGATGAAGTACGGTTTGGGTTTTAAACCGGCAGTTTGAGCAAACGCACAGACGGTTTAGGGAAAAATCTTCGAATATCGTAAGCGGCGCAAAAAAAAGCCCGGATTTTTGAAAGTCCGGGCTTCATGCTTGATAAGTCTGGTTTATTTGTCGTAATCCTGAATGTATTCGGAATCGGCAACGTACATGTTCAGATATTTGTTGATGTTTATCTGCATGCGGGCGTTGAATTCCTCAAACAGTTTTTCAACCATGCTGTTCCAGTATCTTTCTTTGTCCTCGATGCTGGTGTCGACCGGGATGGTCAGTTCGCGCCAGGCTTCAAGAGAAGTTTCCGCGCTGGAGAAATTATAGGGGTCGTTGACTTTTAAAACCACCGACAGCTTGGCACGATATTTCAGGCTGTCTTTTTCAAACAGTTTGTCGGATTTGACTACTTCTTCGGTTACGCTTGCGTCCTTGATGATGAAAGTTGCCTGCTTGTCGGAAGAAAAGTCAACCGCTTTCAGCCGGTCGGTTGCCCACAGTTTGGCCGTTTTTTCGATCGAAACCGGGAACAGGTGCTCAACGTTCGGACGGGTGAAGGAAGGCGTAAATTCGGAAACGACTTCCACTTTGTTGACTTTCAGGTTGACAATGCCGTCGGCGTTAAAACGGGGTTCGTTGTATTTTTGCGGAACGGCTTCGTCGGTGGAGGCGCAGGCGGCCAGGCCGGAAACGAGTGCCGCGGCGCAAAACATAGAAAGAATTTTTTTGATCATTGGTCCAATCCATAGTTGTTAATACGGTTTATGCTTGTAAATTCTATTTTATTGTTTAACATGCCGCTTATATAAAAATCAAGTGAAAATAGGATGTTTGCAATGGAAAATGACGAAAAAAAGCCGGTTTCTCCCCGCAAAAAGCGGAAAATTACGCCGGAACGTTTAAAAAACATCGCCCTTTATTACCTTGAACGTTTTGATTCTTCGGCCGACAACCTGCGCCGGGTGCTGAACCGGCGGGTTTTTGACCATGCGCGGGAAAATCCGGATTTTGACCGGCGGCAGGCGGAGGCCTGGATCGAAGACATCATTGCCGGTTTTGAGCGCGTGGGCTACCTTGACGACGCCAGATATGCGGAAGCCAAAATTTCCGCTTACCTCGCGGCCGGCAAACCGGAACGCTGGATCCGTCAGAAAATGAAGCAAAAGGGCGTGGAAGACGAAGTGACGGAAGAGATTTTGTCGGCGGCGGAAATTGACGAGGAGAAAGCGGCCGAAAACTTTGCCCGCAAAAAGAAAATCGGCCCTTTCCGCAAAAGCGGAGAAGAGCGGAACGCCTGCCGGCAGAAGGACCTGGCGGCCCTTGTGCGCGCAGGGTTCGGCTATGAGACCGCCAAAAACGTCATCGGCGGCGAATTTTTTGACGAGAGCATATAAAAGGTTTGTAAATTTACTTTTCTTAAGCTATGATAAAAAGCCGGCAGGATAAATGGTTGCAGGGGTGAAGATGGCTTCCGACGAAGAAAAAATAGCCGCTCTGAAAGCGATAAGGGACAAGGCCCGCGCTTCCCATCTGGAAACGGGGGAAGACGGAACGTTTGCCGTTTATGACGAAGAGGAAGACGAAAACCTGCGCCGCGCCTATCCCGAGTATGCGGCCGGCGGAAATATTCGCGCCGAAGAGGAAGAGCCCGCGGAGGATGATAACGATGTTTCGTCCCGCGAAGAGGCTTTTGCCGCGGATGAATATCTGCCGGAAGACGATGACGAATATGATGAGCGGGAGCGTTATGAAGACCCCGCCGGTTATGACGACGAAGAAGACTATGACCGGCCGGCGGATGACGAAAGCGGCCGCCGTTCGGCAGATGACGACGAAGCGGACGATGAGGAGGGGTATCGCCGCGCCGATGATGAAGAGGATTATGCCGCTGCCGGCGACGATTATGACAACGGGGATTATGACGGTCCGGCGGAAGATGAGCGGGATTTTGACGATTATGACGAGGATGAAGACGACGACGGCGGGGAGGAAGACGAAGAACTGCCGCTGCCGCCGGACGACGATGACGATGGCGGCGGACCCGATCCCTGGCATGCCGTTTCCCGTTCGCCAGAGGATGACCTGCCGATATTAAATATCGAGTTTAACGGCAAAAACCTTGAAAACGGCGAGTTTGACCATGAAGACCTGTCAAACGCCAACTTTTCGGCCGCCAACTTGTCGGGCGTCAATTTCTCCGGTTCCGATCTGCGGGGAGCGGACTTTTCCGGCGCCAACCTGACCAACACCAACCTTTCCGGCGCCGACCTGACGGGCGCGGTGTTTGCCGGCGCCCAGCTGATCGGCACCAACTTTACCGGCGCGATCATGAACAACGTGGTGCTGACCGACGTTTATTTCCAGGACGCCATTCTGCTCGACATTACGATTGACGACATCAGTCTGGAAGAGCTGCAGGGGCTGATTGAATATCTGGCGCAGTATTATCCGCATAAGCTCAATCTGACCCGCATCAATCTAACAATGCTCGACCTGCGCAAAATCGACCTGAGCAGGGTCAATCTCCGCGGCGTTGACTTTACCGGCGTTGACTTTACCGGCGTCAACATCATGGAGCTGGATTTAAGCGAATGCATCATCACTCCCGAACAGATTGCTCAGGCGCTCGGACATGTGCCGACGGCAATGGAACTGAAAAAAATTCTGGCGCCGAAAAAGAAAGTCCGCAAAGCCGGAAAGTTCATCGACTTTACCGACTTTTTCTTAAACGACGCGCGCAATTTCGGAGTTTACAACGTTTCCGGCTTTAAGGGCATGGATGTGGAAAATCTGGTAAAGTTCGGCCAAAAGGTGTTCAAACACAAGGAAAAGGCGCCGGTGAAAGACGAAGAGGCGCTGGAACATATCCGTCAGCAAAACAAAGCCAACAAGGAGGAACTGCGCAGCGTGATTGAAGAACGCAAACGCCGGGTGCTGGAAGCCAAACGCCGGCAAAAGGAAAATCCGGAACTCTTTAACGGCCGCGACCGCGGCGGTTATCAGCGGTAGGGGCGGCCATGGAAGACACTTTGTTTTCGCAGAAAGTCAAACGCCCGCTGGCTGACCGTTTGCGCCCGCAGAATTTAAGCGAAGTGGTCGGGCAGGATCATGTGGTGGGGCCGGACGCGCCGCTCGGGCGGATGGTGAAGTCGGGCAAAATCACCTCTTTCATTCTCTGGGGGCCGCCGGGCTGCGGCAAAACCACCATCGCCCGCCTGATCGCCGAACATACCAATTTGTACTTTGAGCAGATTTCCGCCGTTTTTTCCGGCGTGGCGGATCTGAAAAGGGTTTTTCAGTATGCGCAGGAACGCCGCGCCAACCAGGGCAAGGGCACGCTTTTGTTCGTAGACGAAATTCATCGTTTCAACAAGTCGCAGCAGGACGGTTTTCTGCCCTATGTGGAAGACGGCACCGTCATTCTTGTCGGCGCCACCACCGAAAATCCGTCGTTTGAACTGAACGCGGCGCTCTTGTCCCGCTGTCAGGTATTTGTTTTAAACCGTCTTAATTCCGACGATTTCGAGGAGCTTTTGCGTCGTGCGGAAAAAGAAACCGGCCGCCGGCTGCCGGTTGACGATGAGGCGCGCGAACTGATGAAGGCCACCGCCGACGGCGACGGGCGCTATATCCTCAACCTGGCGGAAAGCGTGTTGAACTATGCCAAAGAAGGCGAGGTTTTTGACAGGGAAAGCCTGCTTAAAATCATCCGTTCGCGGGCGCCGGTCTATGACAAGGGGCGCGACGGCCACTACAACCTGATTTCTGCCGTGCACAAATCATTGCGCGGTTCCGACGTCGACGCCGCCCTTTACTGGGTGGCGCGGATGGTGGCGGCCGGTGAAGACCCGAAATACATTTTCCGCCGTCTGACCCGTTTTGCGGTGGAAGACGTGTCGATGGCCGATCCGAACGCCGTCACTCAGGCGATTGCCTGTTGGGACACTTATGAACGGCTGGGGTCGCCGGAAGGCGATCTGGCTTTGATGCAGCTGACGGTTTATCTGGCCACCGCACCCAAGTCGGCCGGGGTTTACAAAGCCATGCACAAATCTTTTGATCTGGCCAAAAAGACCGGTTCGCTGATGCCGCCGAAACATATTTTGAACGCGCCGACCAAACTGATGAAAGAGCTGGGTTATAACCGGGGCTATGTTTACGACCAGGATCTGGAAGACGGCTTTTCCGGGCAGAACTACTTTCCCGACGGCATCGGCCGGCAGAAGCTTTATTTTCCGGTGGAACGCGGTTTTGAACGCGAAGTGAAAAAACGGGTGGAGTATTTTGACAAACTCCGCCGCGAAAAGAACAAAAACAAACAGCAGGAGGAGGACGGACAATGATTGAACTGGCGGAAGACGAACGGCAGGTTTTTACCGAGCGGATGGTGGCCGAGGCGCTGAAAGGAAAAACGCCGTCGGAAAGTCCGACTTTTTACGCTTTGGTCGGTGCGCCGGGGTCGGGTAAGTCCACCCTGGCGTCAACCATTGACAACGCGGTGGTCATCTCTTCCGATCATGTCATTGCCGAATATGCGAAAACGCTCGGCATCGACATTCGCGAAGATTTTTGCGACCGGGAGGTCGGTCGTTTTGCCACCGTGGTGTCAAATGAAATTTACAAGGCGGCGGTCAAAAACAAAATGAACATCGTCTATGATACTTCGGTGCTGCAAAATACGTTCAAAATGTTGGAACATGTTCCGAAGTTTGGTTATCAAACCAAACTCAAAATCATGTTGGTTGACGAATATCAGGCGGCGATGAACGTAGTCGAACGGAAAATGGACAACGACGACGCTTTTTCCCGCCACCGGCAGCTGCGGGAAAAGTTCGGCTACCCTTCGGGCAATCCTCTCGGCGTGAAACCGAGCACGTCGATGAACGTGTCGGCGGCGGTGGAAGAATTTGTCATGCAGGCGGTCGAACGCGGTTATCCGCTGGAAATTTACGAATTCGGCAAAAAAGAGCCTTCTTTTAAGACCGGCGACGATTTTGACAGGTTTATCGAAAGTCTGGAACTGATTCCGATGGAACGGCACCTGGAACGCTGCGAAAAACTGAAACGCCGGGCGGACAACGCCGGCCGGGAAGAGGATTTCATGCAGCTGATGGCTCTGAAAAAAGAAATGATGGAAAGAAAATAAGTTATGTCTGTGGAACTGATCAAGGTAAAGGAAGCCGACGACGGCATGCGGCTGAACCGCTGGTTTTTGAAATATTATCCGAACCTGACGCTGGGGCGGCTGCAAAAGCTGCTGCGCACCAAGCAGATCAAGGTTGACGGCAAACGGGCGGAAGCCTCGCTGAAGCTGGCCGCCGGACAGGAAGTGCGGATCCCGCCGTTAAAAGAAGGCGAAGCCGCGGCGGAAAAAAGCGCCGAACTGGCGCCGAAGGAAATCGATTTCATCCGCAGTCTGGTAATTTTCAAAGACGACAACGTGATCGCGATCAACAAGCCTTCGGGGCTGGCCGTGCAGGGCGGTACCAACACGCATTTTCATGTCGACGGGCTGCTTGACGGTCTGAAATTTGAAAAGGAAGAACGTCCCAGACTGGTACACCGGATCGACAAAGACACCAGCGGCATCCTGCTGTTGGCGCGCAATCGCAAGTATGCCGAGCTTCTGACCGGCGCTTTTCGCACCCACCGGCTGCCGAAAACCTATCTGGCGCTGACTGCCGGCTGTCCGCGGGAAGAACACGGAGAAATAAAGGCGCCGCTGAAAAAAGCGGGAGAAAAAATGATCGTTGCCCCGGACGGCCAAAGCGCGCGCACCCTGTTCCGGGTGTTGGACAGCGTCGGCGACCGTTTTGCCTTGGTGGAAGCCAGCCCGCTGACCGGACGCACCCATCAGATCCGCGCGCATCTGGAATCGATCGGCTGCCCGATTGTCGGCGACGACCGTTACTTCGGCCCCGAAAGAAGAAAATTTAACTTGTTTGCCGACAAATTGCATCTGCATGCTTACAAAATCGATTTGTCGGCCCTATATAATAAGCAAACCGTAATCACCGCTCCGCTGCCGGCTCATTTTAAAGCCGGGCTGGAGGCGGCCGGACTTACTTTCAAAAACTGAAAATAAAATTGTTGTCATTGACGGGAGGGATAGAAATGCGTTTTGTGAAATGGCTGCTGGGAATTGTTTTGCTGCTGGTCGTCGTGGTTGTCGTCGGCGGCTATGTTTTCCTCAAAACGTTTGACTTGAACAAATATAAGTCGTATGCGGAAAAGATCGTTTACGAACAGACCGGGCGCGAACTTGCGGTTAAAGGCGACGCCTCTCTCGGCGTTTCGCTGATTCCGACGCTCATCATCAACGACGTCAGCCTGTCCAACCCCTCCTGGGCGAAAAATCCGCAAATGGCGGAAATCGGCTCACTGGAACTGAAATTCTCTTTGCTGCCGCTGCTGAACAAACAGGTAGTGGTTGACAAAGCGGTGATCAGCGATGCCAAAATTTTTCTGGAAACGGCCAAAGACGGCAAAAACAACTGGACTTTTGCGCCGGTAAAAACGGCCGAATCTGCCAAAACCGCCTTTTCCTCCGGCGGCTGGCTGATCGCTTCCGCCCATGCCGAAGAGGCTGCCGGCGGTACGCCCGCTTTTCTTAACACCCTGACCGACGTGGTTGCCCGCGAAGTGGCGGTGAAAAAAAGCGAGGTGCAGTACCTGGCTTCCGGCGCCGAACCGGTAAAGCTGGAAATCAACAGTCTGACCTTTTCGACCGAAGGCATCAACGCGCCGATGAATATCGGCTGGGATCTGGTTTTTGACGGCATGAACGTCGCCGGCAGGGGCGATACCGGTTCTCTGGCCGGATTGTTTGACGCCGGCAAAGCCTGGCCGGCCAACGTTGAAGTGACCGCCCTGAACGTCAAGGCTTCGGTGCAGGCCGAACTTTACGACGTGATGAACAAGCTGCGGGCGGAGTTTAAAATGAACGTTTATAACCCGGCCGGCAATTTCAACGCGCCGGAAACGACGCTGATTGCAAGCGGCAAAGCCGATCTGAAAAGCGTTTCGCTCAATATTTCCTCGCTTAACGTCGTTAATAATGTAATTACCGGTACCGCGGGCGCTGACATCTCGGGTAAGGTTCCGTATGTCAGGGCTGATCTGAAAAGCGATAAAATCGATTTGCGGTCGTTTAATCCGCAAAGTCCGACCGCATTTAACCTGCCGCCGCTGATTGCTTCCGCCAATGCGAGCGAACTGGTGCCGAACGACAGGATACCCTATGAGCTGCTGAAGACCGTCAACGGCGACTTCAAGGTCGGCGTGGCCAAATTGATTGTCAGCGACAGTCTCTCGGTTGACGACGTTAAGCTTACGGCATCGCTGAAAAACGGCGTGCTGAACGTCAATCCGCTTGAATTGCGGTTCGGGCAGGGAACCGCGGACATCGTAGCTGCGGTTAATGCCGGTACCCGTTCGCTGACACTGAAAGCCGATACGAAAGATATGGTGCTGCAAAGTCTGCATAAGGAGTTTCAGGTAACGAACAGTACCGACTTCGGCATCGTTTCCGGCGGGGAAAGTCTGCTTTCGGCCGATCTGAGCGGCAGCGGCGACACCTGGCGCGCGCTGGTCAATTCGCTTTCCGGCCGGCTGGTTGCGATTGTCGACAAGTCGACGCTGCAGACCGGCCGTCTCAGCTGGCTTACCAACAGTTTTGTCAGTCAGCTGATGAATGTTTTGAAGATAGACACTTCCAAAACCGAAAAAGTGGATTTGAAATGCGCGGTCGTGCGGGCCGATGTCAGCAACGGCAACGTCAGTTTCCCCAAAGGGATTGCGGTTGATTCCGACAAACTGACGCTGGTCAGCGGCGGCACCGTCAATTTGCAAAACGACAAGCTCAAACTGAGCCTGAACGCCTATCGCAACGGTATTGACGACGTCGGCATTATGCAGGCGCTGAGCAATCTGATTGAAATCAGCGGCACTTTGCAAAACCCGAAAATTGCGTTGGACAAGGGCGGGGCATTGCGTACCATTGCCGGTGTTGCTGCCGGTCCCGCCTATGCCGGAGCCGGGCTGCTGCTTGACCGCGATTCCGCGCCGTGCTACACCGCTCTCAAAGGCACCGCGTATCAGGATCGTTTTCCCAAGCCTTCGGGCGTCAGCGGCGCCGCTCAGGACGCCTACCAGGGAGCGGCCGGGGTTGCGGACAAAGGGGCCGCGGTAACGAAAGATGCGGCCAAGGCTTTGGAAAACGGCGCGAAAAAGCTGATTAAGAACTTGTTAAAGTAATTCGGTTATAATCACGCCGAATTTTAAACAGGGAAGGCAAAGATGACGGTAGAAAAACTCAAACAGGCGGTGGGGGAAATCCGAAACTGCCGGCAGGACGTAATTGACAGACTGGTACAGTTTGCGCCCACCGATTCGCTTTTGTTCTGGGGCAACAACGACGAACTGATCAAAAAGCAGGAGCAGCTGTGGAACCCGATTTTGAACTGGGCCAACCGGGAAATCAACGCCAAATATATCACCACCCGCGACTTGAACGTGCCCGAACAGGATCCGTATTCCTTAAGCAATTTGAAAAATTTTATGGAAAATCTGTCCGACAAGGAACTGGCGGCTTTCTATCTGGCTGCCGTCAACACCAAATCGGAACTGCTGGCGGCGGCGCTGGTGAAAGGCCATATCACCGCCGAGCAGGCTTTTGACGCCGCCAACCTGGAAGAACTGTGGCAGTCCGAACACTGGGGACGGGAAAGCACTTCCGAGCAGCGGCGTCAGGATCTGAAACGGGAATTGCACGATATTGAACAGTTTCTGCGCCAATGAGCGTTAAAACCGTTTATCTCAAAATCTGCGGCCGGGTGCAGGGCGTCGGTTTCCGCTGGTGGACAAAGCGGACGGCCAAGGCTCTCGGCGGCGTTTCCGGCTGGGTGCGCAACACCGAAGACGGCGGCGTAGAGGTTTTCATGCGCGGGGAAGAAGAAAATATTGAACGCATGATTGCGGTCTGCCGGCGCGGCCCGCTGACGGCGCGCGTCGACGGCATTACTTTTCTGCCGCCGGTCATCCGCGGCTTTTTGCCCGACATAACCGACGGAAAGTTTGAGATCGTTTAAAACTAATTTCCGGTGGAAGCGGCGGCTTCAGCGCATATCTTCTTATAAACAAGGAGACATGCTCATGGGAAAAAGCAGCGAAAACATTTTTACCGCCTATAAAAAAGCGGCGGAAGCGGTAACCCGGCTTGAGCTTTGGCAGGACAAGCTGACGGCCTGGCAGATGGTGGCCGATTTTTGCCGCGACGGCGGCAACTGCCCGCTTGAGAGCAAACCGGCGCGCGACACGGTTTTGTTCTGGACTTACAACAATATGGGAAATCTGGCGGCGGAGAACGATCCGGACGTTTCCCGCGCGGTCGAATATTATCGCAACGCGCTGCCGTTTTCTCCCCGTCAGTACGACCGCATAACCGTTTACCGCAAAATCGCCCGTCTGTACAAACAAGCCGGAGACATTGCCGCCTGGCTGGATACGGTGAAGAAAATCATCCGCAAGGAAGAAGACATTGCCGAAATTACCGCCTATGTCGAACAGGCTCGGCGCGAGAGTGATGCCGCGGTGAAAAAGTCTTTTCTGAAAAAAGCCTGGGCCAAGGCGGATTGCAGCACATACGGCGACGGGCGCGACTGCCAGATGATTTCCGAATTGCTGGACGACACCGCCCGCGAAATGCGCGCCGCCCGGCGCGAACGCGAACGGCCGCAGACCGAATTTGAACGGCGGGTCTGAAACGACCGGCGGAATTTTCCTTGAACGTTCAATCCTGCCGGCAGAGTGCGGCGAACTCTTCCTTTTTGCGGTCAAGCATTTCCCGGGCGTCGGTTTGCAAAACCGCCGGTTTGCGCGCAACCGTGTATTGCGGCAGCTTTTCCCGGACGATTTCCGCCGGCCGACCGAAAGCCGCGGCGGGAATGCGGATTTTTTTGCCCTGTCCGGCAGAAACCCGCGGAGTGATTTCCCCGCTGTCTGCGTCTTCGAACTCGTTTAAGGCCAAGCGAACGTTTTCAAACGAGCCGGGTACCAGAAATTCGATAAATTCGCCGCCGTTGATATAGTTGCGCACTTCAAAAATAATGTCGTCTCCCTGCCATTCGACGATCGAACCGGCAAACAGCCAGTCGCCGAGCGTGCGGGTATATTCGTAATTCTGGCTGAGGTTGGTCAGATGACCGTCATAAAAGCCGAGACAATAGCCGCGGTTCTGCAGGGTATAAAGTTCGTCCATATAGCGGTCGGGCGACCAGTTTTTTGGATCGCGGCGATAGTCGTCGATCGCCTGTCGGTAGCTGCGGGTGGTGATCGCCGCGTAATATTCGGTTTTGTTGCGGCCTTCTATTTTCAGCGAATGCATGCCGATGTCAAGCAGGCTGTTTAAGCGCGGCATCAGGCACAGGTCTTTCGAGTTCATGATGTAGGCGCCGTGTTCGTCTTCGATAATTTCGTAAAGCTCTCCCGGACGGAAGTCTTCTTTGACCAGGAATTCGAACATACCGCGGTTTTCCGGGGTGATGTTGAGGTCGCGGACGGTGCCGTCTTTCAGGCGTACGTGCAGTCGGTAGTGCCAGCGGCAGCAGTGTGCGCATTTGCCCTGGTTGGCGCTGCGGTCGGCAAGGAAGTTGGAAATCAGGCAACGGCCGGAATAAGACATGCACATTGCCCCGTGGACGAAGGTTTCAAGCATGATATCGGGACATTGTCTGCGGATTTCCGCCATCTCGGCAAAAGACACTTCGCGGCCGAGCACGCACAGGTCGGCGCCGAGCGACTGCCAGAATTTGACCGTCTGGTAGGAACAGATGTTGGCCTGGGTGGAAACGAAACGCTTCAGCTCCGGCGCGTGTTCTTTTAAGTAAAGGAAGACGCCGGGATCGGCAATCAGTACCCCGTCGGGCTTAAGCCGTCTTAAGGTGTCGACGAAATGCGGCAGTTTTTCAACATCTTTGTTGTGAGTGTAAAGGTTTAGCGTCAGATAAATTTTTTTGCCGGCGGCATGGACGAAGTCAATGCCTTCCCTGATGTCGTCGAGCGAAAACTGCGACTGGGTGCGCAGGCTCATATCCGGTGTGCCGGCATAGACCGCGTCGGCGCCGTAAAGGATAGCGGTTTTGAGTTTGACCGGCGAACCTGCCGGCAGCAAAAGTTCGGAAACCATTATTTTTTTACCTCGATTTTAGTGGTGTAAACGTTCATTTCCCCGAGCGGGGTTTCGTTTATTTTAACCCGCGCGATAAACGGCGCGCCGCTTGCCGCGTCTTTCAGAATCCAAAAATAGATCGGCCGGTCGGAAGACAGCTGCCACAGCAGGTCGTCGCCTTCGGCGCCGAGTTTGTCGATATACATTGAGCATTTGGCGGCGCGGCCGGCAAAGGCGGAATATTCGTTGGCCTTTATCTCTTCTTTTCCTTCGTCGCGGAAAATGGCGTCGAAACGGCGTTTGCCGTCAAAAATCGGAATCCGCGAATCGCAAAAGCCCACTTGGTTGTATTGCCGGGCAATGGCGGCCAGCACGGTTCGCAGGTTGGTGGTGTT
>OJRD01000600.1_pt1 | contig 19904 bp, 14 predicted proteins | sample 1599051 | NCBI WGS metagenome assembly OJRD01 (sample SAMN03922523, study PRJEB24848) | human gut metagenome | isolation source: stool sample | host: Homo sapiens | place: Germany | collected 2010-02 | reverse complement strand
CCTTTCGGCTACCGGCTCTTCATCGACGATCGGAACCCCTCCCGCTATCTGGAAAGCGGCTTTGCGGCGCTGGAACGGGTGATCGGCTACTGCCGCAAGCATCAGCTCTACGCCATTCTGGATCTTCACGCCGCGCCCGGTTCCCAGAACAACGACTGGCACAGTGACAACATGACGGGCCAATCCCTGCTGTGGCAATACGACTATTTCCAGCAGCAGACCTGCGATCTGTGGCGGGAGATCGCCTCCCGTTATGCGGACGACCCGTGGGTCGTAGGCTACGATGTGCTCAACGAGCCGGGCTACGACATGGACGCGGACACTCTCAACGGCTTCTACCGCCGGGCCATTTCGTCCATCCGTCAGGTAGACCCCAACCACATCATTTTCCTGGAAGGCAGCGATTTCGGCCGCTGCTTCGACCTGCTGGAACAGGATTTTCCGGGAACCAGCACCATACGGCTTACCACCGGCTACCGCTCCACCCCGGAGATCCTGGGCTGCGCCCTGCCGGTCATCGGCAAAAATCCCGGGCCCACCCGTAGGCTGGAGCCCAACCGGGCCCAGGGCGCCCGGCCTCTGCTGGTCACCGCCGACAGCGAGTGGAGCGAGGGTGCATTCATCGCCAAGGAGATCGGGCGTATGGTGGGGGGCGTGGACATGGTGGAGTCCGACCGCTGCGCGCCCCGGAGCGACCGGGACAAGCCCTGGAGCTTCGGCGATATGGCGGTGCTCTACCGAACCCACCGGCAGGCTGAGCTGGTGGAACAGTGCCTGGCCCGGGAGGGCATCCCCTGCGTGGTCGCCGGCCGGGAGGATTTTTTGAGCCATCCCCGGGTGCGGGCGGCGCTGGACTTCTTCCGGCGGCTGATGGACGGCGGGGTCCGGGAGGGGGAGGAGGCCTGGGCAGCCCACTTTTTGCCCGGACTGGGGACCGAGAAGCCCCGACGGCTGCTGGAGGACTGGGCGGAGCGGTCGGGCTGCCGGGAGGAAGGCGCGGTGGAGAAGCTGCTCCACACCGCGGTATTCCACGCCACCATGGCCGAGCTACTCAATACCCTGACATTGGGCGAGGAGGGAGACGTGCGCCGCAGCGGCCGGCGCCGCTACGAGACCGGGGCGGTTACCCTGATGACCCTCCACGGTGCCAAGGGGCTGGAGTTCCCGGTGGTCTTTCTCTGCGGCATCCGTGAGGGGGTCCTCCCACTGGAGAGCAAAGGGCGGCCAAGCGATCCGGAGGAGGAGCGGCGGCTGTTTTACGTGGGCATGACCCGGGCCAGGGACGAGCTGATCCTGCTCACCGGCCGGGAACCCTCCCCCTTTCTGGCGGACATCCCGGCGGGCCGGGTCCGGAGGCTGGCCGCCAATGGCCGGCACAGGCCGGAGAACAGGCAGCTCAGCCTGTTCGACCTGCGGTAGGATTTTTTACACAAGCCGCGTTGTATCCGGCGGCGTCCCGTGCTATAATCAAACCATAAATTGGAACTCAAAGGGGAGGTCACGGTATGAAAAAAACGGAGGCGTACAGCCCGTCCGACTTGCGCTATCTCCAGCTCCTGGCCCGCCAATATCCCACCGTGCAGGCGGCCAGACCGAGATCATCAATTTGCAGGCCATTATGAATCTGCCCAAGGGGACCGAGCACTTCATCTCCGACATCCACGGGGAGTACGAAGCCTTCCTCCACATCCTAAACTCCGCCTCCGGCGTGGTGCGGGAGAAGATCGACGAACTGTTTGAGTCCACCGTTTCCCGGGCGGACCGGGACCAGCTTGCCACCCTCATCTACTATCCGGCGGAGAAGCTGGAAGAGCTGCGGGACGAGATCGACGACATGAGCGAATGGTACCGCATCACCCTCCACCGGCTCATCGAGGTGTGCCGCCTGGCCACCTCCAAGTACACCCGTTCCAAGGTCCGCAAGGCCCTGCCGCCGGAATACGCCTACATCATTGACGAGCTGCTCAACACCAACTACGAGGTTCACGATAAAAAGGACTACTACGAGAACATCATCAACACCATCATCGACATCGACCGGGCCGAGGACTTCATCGAGGCGGTGTGCGGGGTCATCAAGCGCATGGTGGTGGACCAGCTCCACGTGGTGGGGGACCTGTTCGACCGGGGGCCCCGGGCGGACATCATTCTGGACGCCCTGATGGAGCACCCCAATGTGGACATCCAGTGGGGCAACCACGATGTGCTGTGGATGGGGGCCGCCACCGGCAGCCGCACGGCGGTGGCCACCGTGCTGGCCAACTCCATCCATTACAACAACCTGGAGGTCATCGAGACGGGCTACGGCATCTCCCTGCGGCCCCTGGCCCTCTTCGCCAACGAGGTGTATAAGGACTGCGACTGCTCCTGCTTCCAGGCCAAGTTTGCCGGGGACGACGCCGAGCACTACACCGAGAAGGACAAGGCCCTGGCCGCCCGGATGCACAAGGCCGTCACCGTCATCCTCTTCAAGCTGGAGGGGCAGAAGATCCTGCGCAACCCCGGCTTCGGCATGGAGGACCGGCTGCTGCTGGACAAGATCGACTACGACAGCCAGACCATCGCCATCGGCGGCCACACCTACGCGCTGGCGGATACCGATTTCCCCACGGTGGACCGGGAGCACCCCTATGAGCTGTCCGGGGAGGAGTCAGAGCTCATCGCTCAGCTCACCGCCTCCTTCCAGCGCAGCGAGAAGCTCCAGCGCCATGTCCGGTTCCTGTACTCCAAGGGCGGGCTGTATAAGGTGTGCAACGGCAACCTGCTGCTCCACGGCTGCGTCCCCCTCACCGCCGACGGCAAGCTCCAGACCTTCTCCATCGGCTGCAGGGACTTGGGGGGCAGGGCCTTTCTGGACCACGCCGAGCGGGTGGCCCGTCAGGGCTACTATGCCAAACCGGGCTCGCCCGAGCGCATTCTGGGCCAGGATTTCCTGTGGTTCCTTTGGGCCGGGCGCAACGCGCCCACCTTCGGGCGGGACCGGATGACCACCTTTGAACGGCGGCTCATCAAGGACGAGTCGGCCTGGACCGAGCCCAAAAACGCCTACTATACCTACTACAACGACCCGGAGGTCTGCGACCGGCTGCTGCGGGAGTTCGGCCTGCAAGGGCCCCACTGCCACATCATCAACGGCCACATCCCAGTAAAGTCCAAAAAGGGGGAGAGCCCCATCAAGGGGGGCGGCAAGCTCATCGTCATTGACGGCGGCTTCTGCCGGGCCTACCAGCCCACCACCGGCATCGCCGGGTACACGCTGATCTATAACTCCAACTGCATCCGCATCGTCTCGCACCAGCCCTTCGCCGGCCGGCGGAACGCCATCCGGGAGAATGTGGATATCGCCTCCTCCTCCGAGGTTTTTGAGCGGATGGAGAAGCGCATCAAGATCGCCGAGACCGACGTGGGCGCCCAGCTCCAGAAGCAGGTGGACGACCTGAAGGCCCTGCTGCGGGCCTACAGGATGGGCGCGGTCACCGAGGACCACAAGAGCTGACAGGGAAAATGAAAAACCGCCCGGAACGGCTTGCCGTTCCGGGCGGGCTTTTGCCTCTTACAGCGCGAAGGTGAACAGGGGGATATCCCTGGCGTCGCCGGGATAGGCGGTGTAGGTGGCGGCCATCAGGTCCATAGTGGCGTCGTATACGTCGGTACACCATACCGACATGCTGTCGGCGCCGTCCAGAAAGCGGGAAGCCGACTGGAGGAAGTCGTATTGGGGCAGGTTGATAAAGACCTTCAGGAACCTGGGCTCCAGGCCGGGCTGAATGCGCAGGTAGTCAAAGACAAAGTGGGAACGCAGGTAGTCCAGGGTGGGGGTGATGTCGTCAATGAGGGAGCAGGGGATATAGGTGTAATCCAGCGACTCGTTGCGCTCGCCGTCCTTGTTGGCCAGGATGATCTCGTAAAAGGGGGTGCCCTCCTCCACCTTGGCCCGCTCGGCCAGCTCGGGATAGGCCCCCATCACACGAAACTGGAGGAGCTGATGGTGACGGCTGCCGGTGACATCCAGCTTGACCGCGGAGGCGAAGGCCTTGGCGCTGGTGGATAGATGGGGGTGGGCGCACACGAAGGTGCCCCGGCCCCGGACCCGCTCCAGCAGGCCCATGAGGGCCATCTCCTTGATGGCCTTGTTGGCGGTGATGCGGGAGACGGAGAATTGCTCGGCCAGCTCCGTCTCCGAGGGAATCTTGCCGCCCACCGGGTATTCTCCGCTGCGGATCTTTTCCGAGACATAATGCTGGATTTTCATATAACCGGGGGTGGCGTTCTCCTGGCTGTGCATACCAATGATCTCCCTTTGGGTTCTGTCTCCGATGTGGAGGCAAAAATGGTAGGACCATTCTCTCACAAATATTATATGGCTTCCACGGAATTTGTCAACACAGGCGGCGCCAATTTGTATATATTTTTGCAGATATGTATAGAGTTTATAGGGCTAAGGAGAGAAAGTGGAGAGAAAGGTTTCCTTTCAGGTGGCTTCGTGTTACAATACATAGCAACGATTTGACCGGAGAAGGGAGGACGAGCATGGACAGACGGCAGATCGCGGCACGGGCGCTCCAGTTCCCGCTGACCATCCTGTGGCTGGAAGGCGTGATCCGGCTGACTTGTGTGGGCGCTCTGGCCGGGCGCGGGTTGGCCTACACCCTCCTGTTCGGCCTGTCCGGCGGGCTGGCCTGCGGGGTTTTGGCCTGCCTGTGGGGTCCCAGGGGCAACCGGCGGGCTGCCTTTTTCCTCACCGGGCTGCTGACGGTGTGGTATATGGCCCAGGCTGCCTACTTCCGGGTGTTCAAGACCTTTTTGACGCTGGATACCGTCACCCTGGCGCGAAGCGCCATGACCGACTACTGGCCGGTGGCCCTCTCGGGCATTCTGGGGGCGCTGCCCATCCTGGCCCTGCTGGCCGTGCCGCTGCTGCTGCTGTGCCTATGGGAGCGGCGGGGCCGCCGGAAGGGGCGCAGGGAGCGGTCCACCCGCCCGTCCTGTTTTGCTCATACCCCCCGGGCCCTGGCGGCCTGCCTGCTGGTGGGGGCAGCGGTAGTCCAACTCACCGCCGTACTGGCCGTGGCGGCTGACGACCGGGGTATCCAGTCCCCCAGCGAGCTCTACCGGGGGCCGGTGGAGCCCGAGCTCTCGGTGTCGCACTTCGGCGTGCTGACCACCCTGCGCCTGGACGCCCAGCAGCTCCTGGCGGGGGAGCTGCCGGAGCTGGAGCTTGAACCTCCGGTGGGGCGGCCCGCCGCGCCGATGCCCGTCCGCCCGGAGCTGCTGGCCTGGCCGGAGCCCCCGTCGGAGTCCCGGAAGTCCGCCTATGCGCCCAATGTGCTGGACATCGACTTTGCCGGGCTGCTGGCGGAGGAGACCGACCCCGCGGTGGCGGAGCTGCACCAGTATTTCAGCCAGCGGCCCCCCACTTTGAAAAATGAGTATACCGGCCGGTTTGCGGGGAAAAACCTGCTGTTCATCACCGCCGAGGGCTTTTGGAAATATGCGGTGAACGAGACCTATACCCCCACGCTTTGGAAGCTGGCCCACGAGGGCTTTGTCTTTGAAAATTTCTACACTCCCCTGTGGTGGAAGTCCACCACCGACGGAGAGTATACGGTGTGCACCTCGCTGATCCCCACCAGCGCCCGGCGGTCCTTCAAGGCCTCGGCCGGGAACGACATGCCCTTCTGCATGGGCTGGATGCTGCGGGACCAGGGCTATCCTACCGCCGCCTACCACGACCATACCTGGACCTATTACGATCGGAATCTCTCCCACCCCAACATGGGCTACGATTTTTATGCCCTGGGCCACGGGCTGGAGGTGACGGAGAGCTGGCCGGAGTCCGACCTGGAGATGATGCAGCGCACCATCCCCAAGGCCCTGGCGGGGGAGAAGCCGTTCCATAACTACTACATGACGGTCAGCGGCCACATGAACTACAACTTCACCGGCAACGCCATGTCCATCAAGCATCAGGCCGAGGTGGCGGAACTGGACATGAGTGAGGAGGCCGCCGCCTACCTCGCCTGCAACATGGAACTGGACCAGGCCCTGGCCTATACGCTGGAGGAACTGAAAAAGGCGGGGGAGCTGGAGAACACGGTGATCTGCCTGTCCGGCGACCATTACCCCTACGGCATGGACCCGGCCACCTGGGACGAGTTCTATGGCGGGCATATGGACACCGATTTTGAGGTCTATCACAGTACGCTGATCCTCTGGTCGGGCGATATGACCGAGCCCGTGGTGATCGAAAAGCCCTGCGAGAGCCTGGACATTCTGCCCACCCTGCTCAACCTGTTCGGGCTGGAGTACGACTCCCGGCTGCTGGCGGGGCGGGACATCCTGGCCGACGAGCCGGGCCTGGTGATCTTCTCCAACAGGAGCTTTCTCACCGACCTGGGGCGGTACAATGCCCGCACCGATACCTTTGCGCCCAACGAGGGGGCGGCGGTGCCGGATGGATACGCCGTGGAGGTCTATCAGCAGGTAAGGGACCTGTTTGCCTACTCGGTGGCCGTTTTGGACGAGGACTATTACAGCCGGCTGGACCTGTATCCCGGGCGGGCGCGGGTCAGCCGGAGCGATATGGGAGGAATGTAAGAATGCAGACGTTGGACCGACTGATGACCTATCTGGAACACAGCCCCAGTCCCTTTCACGCGGCGGCCAGCGCCGCCGCGCTGCTGGAGGAGGGCGGATTTGTCCGGCTGGAGGAGGGGGATGCCTGGGCCCTGAAGCCCGGGGGACAGTATTATGTTACCCGCAACCAGTCCAGCCTCATCGCCTTCCGGCTGCCCGGCGGCCCTCTGACCGGCTGGCGCATGACCGCCGCCCACAGCGACTCACCCACCTTCCGGGTAAAGAACGACGGCATGGGCGGGGACAAGCGCTATGCCAGGCTGGAGGTGGAGGGTTACGGCGGCATGAACTGCGCTTCCTGGCTGGACCGGCCTCTGACGGTAGCGGGCCGGGTGGTGGTGCGCACCCCGGAGGGGGTGGAGAGCCGCCTGGTGTATCTGGACCGGGACCTGCTCACCATCCCCAGCCTGGCCATCCATCAGCAGCGGGACGTGAACAAGGGCCATGAGTACAACCTCCAGCGGGACATGCAGCCGCTCTTCGGCCTGAACGGCGCGGGGGAGGACCTGGGGGAACAGCTTGCCCGGGCGGCGGGGGTGGAGTATGGGGACCTGCTCTCCACCGACATTGTGCTGTGTCCCCGGCAGAAGCCGGTGCGGCTGGGGGCGGCGGGGGAGCTTTTCCAGGCCCCCCGCATCGACGACCTGGCCTGCGCTTACGCCACCTTGGAGGGCCTGCTCCGGGCCGGACCCAACCCGGCGGCGGGGCAGGTCTACTGCCTCTTCGACAACGAGGAGGTGGGCAGCGGCACCCGCCAGGGGGCCATGAGCAGCTTCCTGCCCGACGTGCTCACCCGGGCGGCTCTGGCTCTGGGCCTGGGGGAGGAGGAGCGGAGGCGGGCCCTGGCCAACAGCCTGCTCCTCAGCGCCGACAACGGCCATGCCGTCCACCCCAATTTTCCGGAGAAGGCCGACCCGGAGAACCGGGTCTACCCCAATGGCGGCGTGGTGGTCAAGCTCAACGCCAGCCAGAAGTACACCACAACCGGCCTCACCGCCGGGCTGTTCCGGGCCGTCTGCCAGCGGGCCGGGGTACCGGTGCAGGTCTTTGCCAACCGGGCCGACGAGCCCGGCGGCTCCACCCTGGGCAACCTGCTCAGTCACGCCGTCAGCATCCCCATGGTAGACATCGGCATGGCACAGCTCGCCATGCACGCCGCCGTGGAGACGGCGGGGAGCCAGGACCCGGAGCACCTCTCCCGGGCCTGTACGGCCTTTTTTGAGGCGGCCTTCACCCAGTGCGCCGACGGCCGGTATGTACTTGGCTGAGGGGACGGGGGATGAGACCGGAGCATTACGAGCGGGCCGCTTTGGCGCAGGGCTTTCTGGCTCGTTTGCCCCAAAACCTTGCACCGGAACAAAGCCAATGGGCGCTGAAGGCCTTGGGATTCAAGTCTTTTCGCTTTGTTCGGTGCGCATTAAAAGAAAGACTGTTGTGTGGCAGAAGTGCGTAAATCCAAATTTGGATTTACGCACTTCTGCCTTTATTCTTATGTCTCGGGAGGTCCTTGTCTGGCCACGGAGCCCCTCGGAAAGCTGCCGCTCAAGTTCTCAGCGCCCTGTGTGCTGTCCATGCGAGGGAGCGATCTCTACCACATCGTGGATCAAATCTTTATCGGGCAGAACGTGGGCTGTCTGGGCAACGCTGATACCAGCACGGAATCCATTTGGCCCGCAATGAAGCGCCTGTTTTGACGGCCGGAACAGCAAACCCGGCCCGGTCCAGTTCATCGCGGTAGAGTCATCCCCTCCCGCCGGCAGGGCGGGAGGGGATGAAAGACCTTTATTTGCGGAACAGACCGGTGATGGCATTCCAGAAGTCCCGGAACATGGCGGCGACGCGGCTCCAGAAGGTGCCCTGATCGGCGCTCTGCTGGGAGAGGGTCTGCTGGGATTCCTCCTCGTCCGCCTTGATCTCCTGGGTACGCATGATGTACTGGACGCTCTGGGGATTGCCGTTCTGCGCCGAGGTGAGGGAGACCGGGACCGCCCCGGCGTCCATCAGCAGCAGGTTGTTGTCCCCGCCGGTGTGGCTGTCCCACTCGTCGTCGATGAGGCTGGTAATGGTGTCCTTAGCGTTGCGGATGGTGCCGGTCTGCTCCAGTCCGGCGGTGGAGCGCCGCAGGGCGTCGCTGAGCCCGCTGAGGGTCTGGCGGGTGCCGTCATCCAGGCTGGGGCCGCTCTGCTTCAGCAGGGCTTCTGCCGAGGAGAGAAAGGCATGGGTGTCCTTCAGGGCCGCCTGGGTGGTGTCGGAGAGGGCCTTGGCGTCGGTCAGGGCCTGCTGGGCCTGGGGCTCGTAGGTGTTCAGGGTGTCGTCCAGCTTCTGGACCAGATCCAGGGCGGTATCGGCGTTTTGGGTCACCCGGTCGGCCAGGTCGCCCAGCTCGTCCAGGTGGTCCAGCAGTCCGGCGGCGTCCCCTTCATGGGCCTTCAAATCCTTTAAGAGGTCGGAAGCCAGCTTGGACAGGCGGGTCAGGTCGTCGCTGAGTCCATCCTCGCCCAGAGCGATGGTGAGGCTCTGGAGGTCGTCCACCACGTTGGCGGTGGGCTTGGCCAGGCCGGAGACCAGGGAGTTAACCTCGTCGATCTTGTCGTTGACCCCGGGGATGGCGCTGTTGGCGGTGTCCAGCAGCTTGAGCTGCTCTTCAAAGTCGGCTTCCTGGGACATCTCCAGCAGCTTTACGGCCAGTTGGGCCTCCTCGGCGGTCTTGCCGGGGCCGCCCATCTCCGTGGGGATCATCAAAAACTGCTCAAAGGTGGTGCCCTCCGGCAGCAGACCGGCGGCCAGCATCTGGTCGTAGGTGGCCTTTCCGGCCTGGACCTCCTCCAGCTTTTCCAGGATCTGCTCCGAGGAGGTAAAGCCGCCGATGTGGATGGTATCCACCTCAGAGACTCCCTTGGCGCCCTTCAGAGCGCTCTCCAGCTTGGCCAGGCTGCGCTCCAGGTCCTCCAGGGCGTCGCTCATATCGCTGAAGTCGTTCTCCAGGTTCCCGGCGATCTGGGCGGCCTCCTTGTTGTAGGACTCGATGCTGCCCGCCAGCTCCTTGAGCTTTTTGGTGTCGGACTGGAGGTTTTGGATGGATTTCCGGGCGGCGGAGAGCTCAGGCTTGAGGGCCACGGCGTTCTCCGTCAGGGCGGTGAGGGTGCCGGTGGTGTCGGTCAGGGCCTGAGAGGCGGTGTCCAGGTGGCCGTTCAGGGGGGCCAGGGCCCCGTTCAGGGCGTCCAGGTCGGCCAGAGCGGCGTCGGCGCTGTCGTAGACCTGCCCCTTGCCGCTGGAGATGGTGCCCCGAGCGGCGTTGAGCCGATCCAGGCCGCTGGCGGTGGCGTTGAGGCTGCCGCTCATGCCGTCCAAGGTGTTGAGGATCACGTCCATACTGTCGTTGATGGCGTCGTAGGAGTCCTCCACCTTTTCCTTGGCTTCCCGCAGATCCGCGATCTGGTCGAGCTGCTGGAGGGTGGCGGGGACGGCCAGCAGCACCAGGCCGGAGAAGGAGAAGTCGTCGCTGCCCACCCGGATGGCAAAGTGCTGCTCCTCGCCGGGCATGACCATGAACAGGACGGTGCGCAGGTTGCCCACGAGCTGGACCTCGGCCCCCGGAGCCTCCAGGGAGAGGATGTCGTCGGCGTTGAAGGCGGTGGCGGCGGTGAGGACCAGGTTGTTGCGGCTGTACTCCGAGGCGTTGGGGTTGGGCAGCACGTCCAGGTCGATCTCCACCAGGCCGGTCTTGCCCGCCAGGTCCTCGGCCAGGGCCGGGGCGCCGTTGAGCTTATAGGATACCGAGAAGGTCCAGGGCAGATCGTGGAAGGGCTGCTGGGTCTTGCCCTCGAAGTAGAACCGGGACGGGGCGTCCTCCCCCAGATCGAAGGTGACCGTGCCGTCAGACACGGTGGGGGTGCGGTCGTCGGTGAGGTTGATGATGTCGTCGTAGGTGCCGTAATCGGTAAGGCTGGTGTGGCCGTTGGTCTGGTAGCTCTTGACCACGCTGGCGTCCATCAGGCCGCCGTAGTAGTCCAGGGTGGCATAGTAGGACTCGTCGCAGACGGGCTCCAGCTCTCCCGCGGCCAGGGCGGAGGTGCACAGCGGGGCGGCGGCCAAAACGGCGGCGAGGAGCAGCGCCAAGGGGCGCCGATAAGCGGTTTTCATAGGGAACGATCTCCTTTCAGTGTTTTTCGGCGGCGGTGAGGGCGGCCTCGCCGGTTTTGGATGCTTTGGAGGCCTTGGACGGCTTGGCCTTCCGCCACCACAGGGTGGTTTTGGAGATGATGGGCTCAAAGACCACCAACACGGAGGGCAGGATGAACATGCTGATCAGGGCGGAGATGATGGCGCCCCGGGACAGCATCAGGCAGATGCTGCTGACGATGTCCATGGTAGAGATCAGTGCAACGCCCAGGGTGGAGCAAAAAAAGACCAGAGCGCTGGTGAGAATGGAGACGTCGGACGAAGCGGCGGCGATCTGGATGGCCTCCTTGCGGTCCCTCCCCTTTTGCAGCTCCTCCTGGAACCGGGTGGTCATCAGGATGGCGTAGTCCACCGTGGCGCCGAGCTGGACGCAACCGATGACCGTGGGGGCCACGAAGGCGATCACCGTTCCGGTGAAGTAGGGGATGCCCTGATTGATGAAGATGGCCAGCTCGATGGTGGCCACCAGCAGGATGGGAACGGTGAGGGAGCGGAAGGTAAAGGCCACGATGATGAGAATGGCGAGGATAGACAGATAGCTGGTGATCCGGAAGTCGGAGTCGGACACGGTGATGAGGTCGTCGGTCATGGCGGCCTCGCCGGTGATATAGGCGCTGGGGTCGTAGGTGTGGAGCAGCTCGGTTAGCTCGGCGAGCTGCTGAGAGACCTCGTTCGAGGCGGTGACGTATTCGGAGTTGACCATCAGCATCTGATAGCCCTCCGCCTTGCACAGCTCCTTCACGTCGTCGGGGATGAAGAAGTCTGGGATGGCCCCGCTGATGAGCTTGTCGTAGGCCACCACGCTGGTGATGCCGGGGATGTCGTCGATGGCCTCCTCCAGCTCCTTCATTTTGGCCCGGCTCAGGTCGTCACGCATCACGATGAAGTGGGACGAGGCCATGTTGAACTCATCCTTGAGCTTGTCGGTGGCCACGATGGAGGGCATGTCCTGGGGCAGGGACTGGTCCAGCTTGTAGTAGACCTGCGTGTGGTTGTTGGAATAGACAGCGGGGAGGAACAGAACCAGGAAGAGCCCCACGAAGAAATGCCGGTGCCGGACCACGAAGGCGTTTAGCTTTTCGAAGTTGGGCTTGAGAGCCGGATGGCGGTATTTCCGGATGGCGCCGTCCATCTGCAGCAGGATGGAGGGCAGCACCAGTACCACGGTGGCCACGCCCAGCACCACGCCCTTGGCCATGACGATGCCCAGGTCCATGCCCAGGGTCAACCGCATGAAGCACAAGGCCAAAAAGCCCGCGATGGTGGTCAGGGAGCTGCCGGACAGGGACTTGAAGGCGGCCACGATGGAGGTGGCCATGGCGTCCCGCTTGTCCGCGTGGCGGGGGACCTCCTCCACATAGCGGTGGTAGAGGAAGATGGAGTAGTCCATGGTGACGCCCAGTTGCAGCACCGCCGCGATGGCCTGGGTGATGAAAGAGATCTCACCCTTGAAGAAGTTGGTGCCGAAGTTATAGATCACGGCCAGGCCGATGCTGCACATCAGGGCTACCGGCAGCGCCCAAGACTCCATCATCACGCACATGGCGATCATGGACAGGGCCACGGCCATCAGTACGTACAGCGGCATCTCCTGGGAAATCAGGTCCTTGGTGTCTTTGATAAAGACGGAGAAGCCGGCCAGAAAGCAGTTTTTATTGCACAGGGACCGGACCTGCTCGATGGATTTCATCGTGGCCTCCGAGGCGCCGGGCTGGTCGTACTGGACGATCATCATGGTGGCGTCGCCGGAGAAGAAGATGTCTCGGATGTCCGCGGGAATCATCTCCTGGGGGATCTGGATGCCCACCAGGCTGGACAGCCAGATGGCGTTGCTGACGCCGGGGACCTGCTCCACCTCTTTCTGGAGCTGGTTGGTGTACTCGGGGGGCATATCCTCCACGATCAGCATGGTGGTGGCCGCCATGTGGAAGGGCTCCTCCAGCAGAGCCTCCCCCTTGGCGGAATCCAGATCGTCGGGCAGATAGGACAGGATATCGTAGTTGATGCGGGTGGCAACGGCCCCCAGGATGCTGGGGATCAGAAGCAGGACCGCAATCGAAACCACCAGTTTTGGCTTTCGTGTCAGCGCGTGGGCAATTTTCTCAAGCAAAGCAGTCACCTTCCCAAATCGGATACCGGCGGCCGGGCCCGGCCGCCTTAAGGACCCCTCCATCTTAGTGTCGCGCCGTCCAAGAGTCAACAAAACCGGGCCGATCCTTATAATTCTTAATAAACGGACAGGCTTGACAGCCCGGGGGCAAGCAGCTACTCTAATCTTAATGATTCTTCATGGTTTGGCCTGGCCCGGCTGTGGTATCATCAGAGGGAAAGGAGGCGCGGCGGGATGCATGAGAAGATTCTTTTGGTAGACGACGACGTATCCATTCTTTTGCTGGTCTCCGACGTGCTGGAGGAGAAGGGGCTGGAGGTGACGGCCGTCCGCTCCGGGGAGGAAGCGCTCCGGCGTGTGGAGGAGGGGCGCTTCGACCTGATCTTGCTGGACATTATGATGAAGGGCCTCAGCGGGCTGGAGGTGTGCCGGCAGATCCGGGGACGGGTGGACTGCCCCATTCTGTTCCTCAGCGCCAAGGATTCGGTAAAGGATATCGTGAAGGGGCTGGACCTGGGGGCGGACGACTATCTGACCAAGCCCTTTGCCCTGGAGGAGCTGGCCGCCCGGGTGCAGGCCCATCTGCGGCGGCAGGAGCGCTCCGCCCCGGGCCGGCCCGCCGGTGGCCCCATCCAGATCGGCGCCATTCGCCTGGACCCGGAAAAGCTGACGGTGACCAAGGCGGGGGCTCCGGTGGCCCTGTCCACCCGGGAGCTGGAGCTTTTGACCTATCTGATGCGCCACGCCGGGGAGACCCTGTCCCGGGACCGCATCTTCCACGACGTGTGGCGGACCGACTACGGCGACGTAGGCACCGTGGCCATCAACATCAAGAACCTGCGCAGCAAGCTGGACCCGGAGTGGCGCTACATCAAGACGGTGTGGGGCTCCGGCTACCGCTTCGTGACCCAGAGCGGGTTTGCCGAGGAAGAGGCGGAGAAGGGGTAACATGGAACAGAAAACGAAACGCGGGCGTTTCCCCGGCGCAGGCTGGCTGAGCGCCCATCTGTCCCGGAAGATGCTCCTGGCCCTGATAGCGCTGGCGGTGCTGAGCTGGGCCGTGATGTGCGGGTGCTTTCTGGCCTACCTGGGACGGTACGCCGGGAATACCTACGACCAGGTGCTCTCTGACGCGCAGGAGGACGCCCGGCAGGCCGCCGCCTTTTTGGAGGGCTGCGACGGAGATTTCCAGGCGCTGGAGCGCTATTTGTCCGAGCGGGACCTCTACGGTACGGTCCGGGGCGGCGGGGAGGAGCTTCTTTACGCCCGGCTGCCGGAGGAGAGCCAGGCGGGCCTGGTGGCCGCCTCCGCCGTAGAGGTGGAGCTGACCGGCGGGCGGCGGGTGGAGCTGCTGCTGTGGGTGCGGGCCATGCAGCGCAACGAGCTGAGCCGCTCCCTGCAGCGGGAGGCCCTGATCGGCCTGGCCGCCTTCAACGTCTGCGTGTTTCTGGTGGTGGCGGTCATCATGTACCTGGTGCTGGTGGACCCCATCGTCCGGCTGCGCAAGACCATGCGCTGCTATTCGGAAAGGGGAGAGCGGCCCGAGCGCAGCGAGCGGCAGGACGAGGTGGGCAAGCTGCAAAACGCCTTTGCCGATCTGGCGGGGGTGCTGGAGTGCAAGGAAAAGGCCGAGCACCAGCTCATTGCCTCCATCTCCCATGACATCAAGACCCCGCTGACCTCGGTGCTGGGCTATTCCGAGCGCCTGCACTCGGCGGACCTGCCCCCGGAAAAGCAGCGGCAGTACCTGGACCGGGTTTATGAGAAGGCCCTGCGCATCAAGTCCGTGGTGGATGAGTTCGACGATTACCTGGACGTGGGTTTGCGGGACACGGCCCCTATGCGGCTGATGACGGCGGAGGAGCTGTGCCGGCGGCTGCGGGAGGAGTACGAGGCCGAGCTCTCCGACGCCGGGGTGACGTTTCAGGTGGACTGCCGGTGTCCCCAGGAGCAGATCATCTGCAACTGGGAGCATATGCGCCGGTTTTTTGGAAATTTAATCGGGAACAGCTTTCAGCACGCGGAAAGCGACCATCTGGAGCTGCGGCTCCAGTGCCAAAAGGAGGAAGAGGAGCTGGTGCTGCTGTTTCAGGACAACGGCAGGGGTGTGGTGCCTGCGCTGCTCCAGCAGATTTTCGAGCCGCTGTATACCTCCGACCCGGGGCGGAAGGTCTCCGGCCTGGGACTGTCCATTTGCAAGAGCATCATCCGGGCCCACGGCGGCAGCATCAGCGCCGAAAATGTCCCCACCGGCGGGCTGCTCATCCGAGCTAGCCTGCCGTGCGTGAAGTTTTGAAGCCCAAAAGACGCCTCTTGCCCCGCGGGGCAAGAGGCGTCTTTTGGGCGGAGCCGGTCACACGAACAGCTCGTTTTCCCGCCGGACGGTCCGGAGAGGGGCGAGGCGCTGGTCCACCATGGCCTGGGCCTTGGCCGGATAGGTCCGGGCGTGCTGAGGGCATCGGGCGATGCAGCGCATGCACAAAAAGCAGCGCTCCGGATCGGTGTGCTTCGGGTCGTCCGGGGGGATGGCCCGGGCGGGGCACTGGGCGGCGCACTGGCCACAGGCGGTGCAGGTCTCCGACACGGCGGGGACGGCCCGGGAGGGGGTCCACGCCCGGTAGGGACGGTTCCCGGGAACCGAAATGTCGCCGCCGGAGGCCAGTTTGCGGAGGATGGCGGGGGCAAAGCCCAGAAGCTGCTCCCGGTCCGCCCCGTCGGGCCGCCCGGCGGCCACGGCCCGAGAGATGGAGTGCTCCGCTACCAGCGCGGCGGAGGCCACCACCCGGAAGCCCTGGGCCGTTACGCAGTCGTTCAGCTCCAGCAGGGCGTCCTCAAAGGCACGGTTGCCATAGACGGCGGCGGTGACGGCCGGCGTACCTTCGCCGGTACAGTGTTTGAGCCGCTGCGTCATGAGGGCGGGCAGCCGGCCGCCGAAGACTGGCCCGGCAAAGAGGACCGCGTCCTGCGGGCCGAAGGCCCGGCCCGTCGGTGCGGGGAGAGTGAGGTCCAGCTCGTCGATGCGCTCGGCCAGCCCCTCCGCCAGCAGCAGAGCTGCCCTGCGGGTGCCGCCGGTGGGGCTGAAGTGGACAACAGTGAGATGCTTTTGCACAAAAACGACCCCTTTCGTGATGGGAAGTGTAAGGACAGTATAACACTCCGGGGCCGGGGGCGCAACCTGTTGAGCGATCAGACCTCTCCGGCGGCCCCGGCTGCCGATCCAGGTGCCGATGACGGTCAGGAAGATGGACATGAGAGAGACGGTGCATAGGACGTTGACCACGATGTGGGCGCGGAAGCGGTCGGTCATGCGTGGGGGCGCAAGACAAAAAAGCAGCGCGAGATCCGTGCATTGATCTCGCGCTGAACCATTCTACGCGCCCATATGAACGGCTTTTACTTGATCGGACAGGGGGTCAAAATGCAAAGGCTATTTTGCATGAGAAAAACTATGGTTCAGGCGTGCGTTCGGTCCATTTTGGTAAAAACAGGTTCAGAGTCCCTGAATGACGGCCAGAAGCTCCGGGCCGATGGGGCCGTTGGAGGCCACCACAGCTCCGCCGCGGGACAGAGAGAGGGGCGTTCCCTCCGGGGTGGAGACTGTCCCACCGGCCTCCTGTACCAGCAACATGCCGGCAGCGTAGTCCCAGGGCTTCAGGCCGCCCTCCACGAAGCCGTCCACCCGCCCGGCGGCCACATAGCACAGGGCGATGGAGGCTGCACCGATGCGCCGGATGTCGTGACTGCGGTCATAGACGGCCCGCATCCAGCGGAAGGTGCGGTCGGCGCCGGGGCGGTCGCTGGGGTTGGTCCCCACGTCCACCAGGCTTTCAGCCAGGGTTTGGGCGCCGCTGGTGCGGATGGGCGCGCCGTTGCAGCGGGCGCCTTTGCCTTGTACGGCGGTGAACAGCTCGTCGGCATAGGGGTCGTAGACCAGACCCAGGACCACCCGACCCCTGTCGGACAGGGCCAGCGAGACCGCGCTGTGCCGATAGCCGTGAATCAGGTTGGTGGTACCGTCCACCGGGTCCAGAATCCAGACCGGGCGGCGGAAATCCACCCCGACGTTGTCCTGTTCCTCCCCCATGAACTGCACCTCCGGGGCCAGCTCAGCCAGGCGGGCCTTCAGAAGGGCCTGGACGGATACGTCTACGCTGGTGACGAAATCCGTCGGGCCCTTTTGGCGGATTTGTCCGGCCATGGCCCGGTCGTCAAACAGGCGTCCGGCCTGCCGCACGGCCTCGGACAGCGGCCCAAGCAGGGCTTCTCGGTTCTGAATCATCAAAATGTCCCCTTTCAAAGAGCAGTCAGGAGATGTGTACGTTGACGCCGTTGACCTCCACGCCGTCGTCGGCCCGGATCAGGATGTACCGCTTCCCGTCGATGACACGGGTTTCCACCAGGTCGCTGTGCTCCGGATTCACGTGGATGGTCACATCCGGGGTGCGGAGCTCAAGCTGCTTGGCGTCCACCAGGTTCCGGGGGCTCAGGTCGGTGTCGGCGCCGAAGGCGGCGTCGTACTGCTGGTCAAAGGTAGCCACATGGGAATCGGCCACGCCGCAGGATTTGAGCATACACTTCACCGTCCCCTTGGAGATGACCAGCGGTTCGGTCTCCCTGCCCGCCTTGTGCTCCTCGATCATACCGCAGAGCTGCTCGTGGACGGCCTGGACCACCTCATACCGGCTGTCCTCGGCCAGGGTGTCCCCCAGGATGGACTGAAAAATCTCCTTCTGGGCGGCGGCGGGCATGGGGACCGGGCTGCGGAACACGGCGTCCACGAATTCCGCATGGTTCTCCGCGATGTCCCGGGTGTAGTAGAGGGAGTTGTAGAGGTTGGTGCTGCGGTCGTCAAAGGCGGGGAAGAGAAAGCCCAGTTCCGGCGCGGACACGACCCAGTCGGTTCCCAGGGCATGGAACTGATTTTCATGGACGTGGTAGCTCAGGGCGGGTTTGGTCAGCTTCACCGGACAGATGCTGCACAGGATGTAGGAGTAGACCTCCGATGAGGCGTCGGCCTGGGTCTCGCCGTCTCTGGAGCGGTAGGGCACGTCATAGGCGTCGTGAGCCAGCAGGATGAGGTAGTTGCCCTCTAGGGCCAGGCCCTGAATGACGCGCCGGAAGAACTCTCCCACAGCGGCCTCGTCCTTCAGCGCGGAGCCCCGCAGGGCCATGAGGAGCCGGTGCTCGTCGCTGTCCACCACCTGCTGAGTGGTGAAGGAAAGGTCGATGAGGTGTTTGCCGGGGGTGCCGGACAGGGTGCGCTTGAGAATGGCCAGGAATTTTTCCGACTCCTCCTGGGACATGAGGGCCAGGGACAGATCAAACTCAGAGACGATCTCCCGCTTTTCGTTGACGTAGCAGCCCCGTACATGGGTGATGTTGTTCTTATCCGGCCGGAAACGCCGGCGGATTTCTGCGATTTCTTTCTCGTTCATAGCTGCCTCTTTCTTCTCGGACGGAGTGCCGTCCGGCTGGAATGGATTGGCCGGAAGACCGCTTTGGGCGGTCTCCCGGCCCTCCATTATAAAACAAAGCCCGGTCGGTGGAAAGAGGCAATGGATCCCCGAGCTCCGGAGACAGATCTGTCAATCCCTGCCGACTGCCCCGCTGCGGCGATGCCCCCTCAGGAGCAGTGGTCACGTGCTGCCCTGGCGACCGTGTCCTTATCCGTCCATTGATTGAGGACCTCTGTGCTGGCAGCCGACTCTGTCCGATCAAAATCCCCACACAGGGACCCATCTTGTGGGCCTCCAGCAGGTCTGCCGCTGCCTGATTCTCTGCACCACGGCAGTAGGGGCGGCGGAACGCAGGCCTTATGAGGGGTGCCTTCCTTTTTGTTCTGCAAATACGTAAGCCTCCCTCAGCCAGCCCAGCAGTTCGGCATCAAGCTGCCCCTCCTGATCCACCACCACATGGTGTGTCCAGCGGTTGGGGTACGGTTCTGTAGCCACGGCGATACGGGGCGCGGACAGCCGGCGGGACAGCCCGAAGGTGACAAGCAGGCAGTGCTCCGGCCAATTCTTCCGGCGGTGCACTGGAAGCGATACGGCGGCAAAGAGGTGTCTGGCATAAAAGCTGATCTGGCTTTTTTGCACCTTGACAGAGGTATCCGGGAACACCGCGTCTAGCTGTTGGAACAGCGCCTCATACAGCGAGTGCTCCAAAGGCTTGCCGTCAAAGAAAAACAGAACGTCAGCTTCATAATGCGCAGGCGTTAACATAGCGTTTACCTCCAAACAAAGGTGATTCTATCATACCATGTCTTTGACCGCTTGAAAAGCAAAGAAAACCTTGCAGTAAACACTGCAAGGCTCTTTGTGGTGGAGATAAGCGGGATCGAACCGCTGACCTCTTGAATGCCATTCAAGCGCGCTCCCGGTTAGATCGGTTACATACCCCTCTAAATCGGGCCAATAGAGCGTTCAATACGCGGGACACCCCACCAAAAGCCGACAAACCCATAGGCTTCATTGATGCCGCAATCCCCTTTCCACATGGTATAATTTCCTTGTTCCATAGCGAAAGGGGGTGTTGAGTATGGAGAAAGAATATATAGCTGGTGAGCTGCAAAGATATGAGATCGGCAATCGCGTTTTTATCGTGGAGCCCCGTTATGATAAAAACGGTGAAAGTATGTCGGACATCCTGTTAAAGCTGATGATGGCCGATGTCGATGAAAAATGTGGAACGAAGGCCACCGCGAAAAAATCTAATCTAAAATTTAATCCAAGTTGTCAAGCAAGGTTTTTATTTTAAATCAATTTCATATTGAACTTAACGCCGCCCGAGCCGGGCGGCGTTTCTTATGACTGGACTTTCCTGTCTATATATTTCCGCAAATAAAAATTCCATGCAGCAGAGCAAAATGCTACCTCAACAATGGATGCAAACAAACACCTAATAAAATATGCAAGAATATGAGTCAGAACGGGCATTAAGACCATGTTCTCCGTAAGCCGCAACGCAATGTTTAAGC
>OJRD01000595.1_pt1 | contig 20210 bp, 21 predicted proteins | sample 1599051 | NCBI WGS metagenome assembly OJRD01 (sample SAMN03922523, study PRJEB24848) | human gut metagenome | isolation source: stool sample | host: Homo sapiens | place: Germany | collected 2010-02 | reverse complement strand
AAAAGCTAAAGCAAAATCTTTACCTGTTCCGGCTAAGCATATTGAATTCAAAAAAGCCGAACTCGGAGATTTTTCCGGTGTTATTGGAGCTGCATTTTTAGAGGACAGGGGATTTTAAGTATGAAAAAGATTTTACTGATAAGACTTTCCTCACTTTGTGATGTAATATTTAATATTCCGCTCGCAAATGTATTAAAAGATAACGGATATGAAGTTACCTGGCTTGTATCGGAAAAAGGTATTGATATTGTTAAAGATAACCCTGCCGTGCACAAAGCAATTCTTCTTCCTATTCAAAAATGGAAGAAAAATAAATACAGTATTGGTGCTTTTATTGACTTTTTAAAGGTTTTAAGAGAAATAAGAAAAGAAAAATTTGATATAGCAATAGATACTCAAATGATGTTTAAAAGCCTTATTTGGATGAGGCTTTGCAGAGCTAAAAGAAAAATTGTCTATAATTCAGGCAAAGAATTTTCATATCTTGGCGGAAACGAACGCATTGAACCCGCTTCAAGAGCAAACTATGCAACTCATGCAGTATTTCTGCACATGCAGTATGCAAGATATCTGAAATTGGAAGGTACTGACAGAATAAAATTCACATTGCCTCCTTCAAGTGATGAAACAAAAGCTAAAATTGATGAGCTCTTAAAAGATACTGACAAATCAAAACCTGTAGTGGTAATCTGTCCTGCTACAACCTGGAAATTAAAACACTGGAACAAAGACAACTGGAAAAAAGTCGTTGAAGCAATACAAGACAAATGTACACTTATTTTTTCAGGCACAGAAGCCGACAAAGAATTAATCTCATATATAAGCGATGATAAGTTCACAAATCTTGCCGGCAAAACAGGCATTAAAGATATGATGGAGCTTTTCAGACGTTCCGATATTGTTCTGGCACCTGATTCCGGAAGCGCACATGTTGCAAGAGCCGTAGGAATTCCTGCTGTGATATCAATATTTTGCTGCACTCCGCCTGCAATGTACGGACCTTTCGGTGATGATAAAAAATACTTTGCCATTGACGGAAAACTTCAATGTCAGCCCTGTCATACCAGAAAATGCCCGTTGATTGGACCAGGTGCAGAACAATGCGTTAATTATCCCAAACCTGAAGAAATAATAAATATTGTAAATAACTTGTTACAAAACGCTAAACATAGTGTATAATAAAAACATGAGTTTCTTCGACAATATAAGAGATATATACAGAAAAGTTTCTGAAGTTGAAAGCAGCATTTACGGCGGGAAACAAGACTATCTTGAAATATATGAACGTAACCTTCAGCTGGAAAAAGAAATTGAAGAACGCACAAAAGAATTAAACATTGCTAATAAACGCATGCTCACCTTACAGCATATATGGGACATGATGAATGCTTCACGTCCGCTTCAAAGTGTTCTGGAAACTATTGTAAACAGCATTCAGGGAGAACTCGGATATCTGCATTGCAATATTATCAAAAAATGTGAAGATGAAAACAACAATTCAGTTTACCTGACAGTAATGGCACAATCCAATGATGTTTCAATCAAAAGGGTAGATAAACTGATTAAAGGACCGATACAGACCAGAAAGCTGGTTTACGATCCAAACAGCGTATATGCTAAAGCAGAAGAAGCAAAAACAATTATGATTACTCCCGACATTGGCGGAACTCTAAAATCAGTTGCCCCCGAAGTTCCGCAGGAAGTTATTGACGAAATTGTCGAAGGAAGCCCCAGCAAAGCAATAATTTCTATACCTTTATATGCAAGAAACTCACATTTTGGCTGGTTTAACGTTTTTTCATCAAGAAAAGAGCTTACAGAAGGCGAACCTGACTTTTTAACAATATTTGCACAACAGATTGAAATGGCAATTACCATAGCCGGATTGTTTGAAGAGGTTAAAGCTCAGGCAGTGACTGACAGCCTTACAGGATTGTACAACAGAAGATATTTTGAAGAATATTTGAAAAAAGAAGTTACACGTGCTCTTCGTCAAAAACAGCCTTTCAGCATAATAGGACTGGATTTGGATCATTTGAAACAAATAAATGACAAGCACGGTCACGCATACGGAGATTTGGCAATCAAAACGGTAGCAGACGTTTTAAAAAGAAACGCACGTTCGATTGATACGGCTGCACGTATGGGTGGTGAAGAATTTAACGTAATTCTGCCCGGTGTAGAATCAGACGGCGCAATGATTGCTGCTGAAAGAATTCGAAAAGCACTGGAAGAAGAAGAACTCGAAACAATCGGTCATATTACCGCAAGCATAGGTGTCGCAACATTTTTAGAACACTCAGACAACATAGAAGATGTTATGGAACTTACAGATCAGGCAATGTATCAATCAAAACGCAACGGCAGAAACAGAGTTACGCTTGCCAAGCCGATATCCGAAACAAGCTGGCAGGAAATTGCAGTTAATACGTTTATTGATATTTTATCCAAGCATAATATCCCTATTGCTCCTGATGTTTCAAAAGAAGTCAGAGCAAAACTGCAAAATGCGAATAACGAAGTTCCTAAAGAAATTCTTTATAACGTTGCAGATATGCTTACACAGACTTACAATCCGCTTCATCATAACGGTGTTATGAAATCAAAAGTTCTTATGGCTGTAAGCCTTGCAAAACGTTTTGATTTACCGAAAACCGATATTGATAATTTAAAAATTGCGACCCTTTTATATGATATCGGGAATTTGATGCTTCCTGTTGAACTTCTTCAAAAAACTACTCCTTTAACAGAAGAAGAAAGAAGCCACATAAAAGAACATCCGATAATTGCTGCACGTGAAATTTTACAGCCCATAAGCTATATTCAGGATGTAATTCCTATTATCGAACACCACCACGAAAATTGGGACGGAACAGGTTATCCTGCAAAAATTTCTAAAGAAGAAATTCCTATGACTTCACAAATTATCCTGATTGTAGATGCCTACTATGCATTGACAGAGCCAAGACCTTACAGAGCCGAACTTACTCCTAAACAGGCACTCGAAGTGATTAAACAGGATGCGGGCAAAAAATGGAATACAGCTCTGGTACAGGAATTTATTTCATTAATTGACTACGATATTTAAAGCTATGAAAGAAAAAGAAATAATACAGACAATTAAATCAACTCTGAATTCCGAATATATTGGAGATGATTGTGCTTACCTGCCTGATTTGGGAATTGTTGTAACACAGGACAGCCTTGTAGAAGATGTACATTTTACAAGAAAGTATTCTTCTCCATACAATCTCGGCTGGAAATCCGCAATGGTAAATATAAGCGATGTTTGCGCCAGCGGTGCAAAACCTGTGTATTTAACAATAGCTTTATCTTTGCCTAAAAATATTGGTAATGATTTTGTAAAAGAGTTTTACGAGGGTGCAAAAGATGCATGCAAAGATGTAAAAATTGTCGGAGGCGATATTACGGGGAGTGACAAGATTTATATTTCCGTAACTGCAATAGGTTCAACAAAAGGCAGAAAAATTTCATCCCGCAGCAATGCAAAAGAGGGCTACAAAATAATTGTTTCGGGAGAACATGGTTCAAGCGCAGCAGGGCTAAAGTCGCTTATAAACGGGATAGATAATCCTGAGTTTATCAAAGCACATTTGATGCCGGCTGCACAAAGAAAATTTTCACAAGAAATTGCTTTAAATGCAGAATGTGACTATGCAATGATGGACACCTCAGACGGTCTTGCCGATGCATTATATCAAATTGCTTCTGCAAGCAATACGGTTATGAGCATTGATTTTGAAAAAATACCTTATAACAAAAAACTTGAAGAATTCCCTGATTGGAAGGATCTGATACTATACGGGGGAGAAGATTATGAACTGGTTGCAGCTGTTCCTGAAAAATTGTTGAAAAAGATTTCTAATTATACGATAATCGGAGATGTTAAACATGGTTCATCAGGACTAAAAATTAACGGAAAATTTTATTCTGATATAGATAGCAAATTATACAACCACTTTGAGGAGTAGAAATGGATTACAAAATTAACGCAATAATTCCTGCAGGCGGAACATCTTCCCGTTTCGGGAACAAAAATAAACTGCTGGAAAAAATTAACGGAAAAGAAGTAATAAAATATACGGTTCAAGCATTTGAAAATTCCAATGTTGATGAAATAATCATCTGTGCAAATGTTTCGATTATTAATGAATTACAAGAAATATTAAAAGATTGCAGAAAAGTTAAAATCATAGAAGGCGGAGAAACCAGACAGGCATCCGTATTTAACGGTTTAAATGCTTCCGAATGTGATTATGTGCTAATCCATGATGCAGCAAGACCAATGATATCTGCAGATTTGGTTAACCAAACAATCGAAATGGTAAAAGATAAAAACGCCCTTACTGTTGCCACTAAAACTATTGATACAATCAAAGAAGTTGAAGACGGCAAAATCGTACGCACAATTGACCGTGCAAAATTATACAACACACAAACACCGCAAGCTTTTAAGTACGAACTGATAAAAAATGCGCATACCAAATTATACGGACAAAACTTCACAGATGATGCCGGAATGCTTGAGGAACTTGGGCAAACTGTTTATATCTTAAACGGAAGCTACAAAAATATTAAAATAACAACACAAAATGACATTGATATAGCTAAGACTTATCTGTAAAACTTTTAAAAATAAAAAGTCCCCTTTTAAAGGGGACAAAATTTCACACATTAACCTACTAATTTCTTCTACTTTTCTACCAAATATGAGGAATCATTTAATATAAAATTTTTGTTATGCAACAGCTTGCAAAGCTTGTTTTTTCAGGTACTTAGCAGGGCTGTATCCTGCTTTTTCGATAGCTTTTGCCAATGATGCATAGTCTTTACCGAAATAATCTTTGCCTTCAATTCTGATTTTGCAGCCGTTTTTGTCGATTTGAACTTTGTCTGAAATTTCAGCTTTGTCATCGCCTAAAATTTCTCTCATATCTTCTAAGAATTGAGTTTTCTTTTGTTCAATTTTTTCTTTATCTTTTTTAGCTGCTTGTGCTTTTTTAGCTTCAGCTTCTTTTTTAGCATTGTCGGTTTTTTCTGTTTTAACAGCTTTTTTAGCTGACTTGCCTTCTGCTTCGGTAACTTTTTCCAAAATAGTCATTACAGCAGCTTTAACTTTGCCTTCGTTAACGAAAGTATCATCAAGTTCATCGTATGCAACTGCAAATTGACCTGCTAAAGAATTTCTTACTCCTAATTCTTTTGCACGTTCTTCAAGTTTTTGTACGATAGTTGTAATCAAACCTGTATTAGTGCTGTTGTTCCAGAACATTTCTTCATCAAAGATTGTTTCAATCATGTTTTCGTCACCTGATTGAGGCTGATATTGTTCTTGCCACATATTTAATACAGCAGTAACGTTGTCTTTGGTTATAGCATCAACACCTGCTCTGATTTTGTCATAATCTGTTCCGACACAACCGATTGCACCGTCATAGATGTTTTTACAGATATCAACAGCTTCATTTTCTGCTTTTGCTCTTTGAGCAGCTGTAGTTGAAACAGCAGCTGATGAGCTTGAAGTTTCGTCATCTGTTTCATCAGCATCATCAGAGCTTTCTGAAGCTTCTGATTCTTCATTTTCTTTAATTTCATCCATTATTTCTTTTGCTGTTTCAGAAGCTGATTTGATTAAATCTTTAACTTGTTCTTGTAATTCAAGAATGTGTTCTGCTGAAGTTACACCAATTTTTACCTGTTGGAATTCTTCTTTTAATCTTTTAACTTCTTCCAAAACTGCTTCTAATCTTGCTTTTTGACTATCGTCTAATTTATCGGATTTCAAAATATTAGAAATTTGAGCTTCAATACCGCTTAATGATCTTAAAGAGCTTGTAACAGCTGATTGTAAAGTTGCCTGCTGCATCAATGAAGCACCCCAATTGTATGCTGATGCTTGACCGATAGCTGTTAAAGCAGGATCAGTTGTATTGTTTCCCAAATTAAAACCGATTAACATAGGGTTCCATTGGCTGATGTGGTTAGGGCTGCCGAAGCCTTGAGCCAATGCATAAGTTAACGGAGAATATCCGTCAGGATAAATGTTATATTGAGTTGATTGTCCATAATTAGATGTCCATGCTTTATTACCAAGTCCCCAGAATGCTTGTAAGTTTACCGGTCCTTTAGTTATTGGATATCCAATAGGTACTGTGTTAAACATTTTTCCAAATCCCCTGTGATTTTAATTCCCCGTATTTATATAAAGAATTTTTATTTGGAGAAATTGCATGCGTGCATGGAGTTTCAGAGGGCATGACAGCCTGAAACTCAAGTATAGTTTGAAAAAATCAAAATTAACAAATCTTAACAATTATTGCAGATTGCTAAAAACATTGATTATATCATCTTTCGAGATACTTTTGTTTATTTCTTTTATAGAAGTAATTGATGAGGTTTCAACTTCTTCTTTAAATATCTTTTCTAACAGTTCACGATTGTAATCATAGAGAATTGAACCGTGCTGTAAAATATAGCCGCTTTTTCTGAATTGTGCGGAACCGATAAGTTTTTTGCCTTCATAGCACAAATCAGCACCTGTAGAAACCAGCATACAGTAATCCAAATGACCTTTAGGTTTTCTTTCACCGCCAAAGTCAAGTTCTATCCCCAGTTTTTTAAACCCCTCAATGAGAATTTGCGAGATTTCTTTATAAGAATTTGTAACATTTTCACCGCTTTTCAGGCTTGAAACAGGGCAAACATAACTGTAAGTTATTTCATTATCATGTAAAAGCGCCCTGCCGCCTGTTAAGCGTCTGACAAGGTCAATATTATTTTCTTTTAAAAGGTTTTCGTCTATAAAATCACTTCTTTGATTACGTCCGAGAGAAACACAGGCAGGCGACCAGCCGTATAACCTGAATACAGGCTCCTGCAAATTGTTTTTGACAGCATCTTCAAGCAAATCATTGTCGATTTGCATATTTTCAGCTCCTGTATATACTTTATAGGGAATAAACATTATTACTCCTTAGCTTCTCTCTTTTTCAAATCCGCTTCAAATTGCGTAAACACATCATTTCCAACAAACTGTTCAAGTGCAGCACGTTTTGCATAGTAATCGGAACGTGCTTTCATCTGATTATCAAGAGCTGTTCTGTAATATGCATCTGTAATTAATATTACTTCTCTTGACATATTTTGAGAAAGGTCATAGTTCTTTTTACGTTCGGCAGTCATTTTTTCAAGCAGTTTAAGTTTTTTTCTTGCAGTCATATAGTTATAATATAAATCAACCGTTCTTTGCTGTAAGTCTTCAACTTTTCTTACAAGAATAATCATATCTGCATCAGTAACCCTTGTATATTTATAGTTTAAGGCTTTTGTATCCTGCGACATAATCCCCAGAACGTTTCCGCCTATTAAAGAACCTGCCGCAATTGCAGGACTGCCCATACCTGCACCAACCAGAGTTGACATGCTTGCAATAGTTGTCAAAACTTTTTTAACGGATTTTTCGTCAGGCTTATCTTCTTCAGGATTAGCAAGTTTATACAGTGCAAAGTTTATTGTATCACTCTGTGTTGCTGCTCCCTGCCATAAAACAGACAGATCTCCGACCATAGTTTCCTGGTCAAGCTCCAAATCTGATGCGACTTCCCGTGATATCTGCTTAATACTTAAATCTGCATAAGTTAAGTCGCTTATATCAAACTGTTCAGTATCTTTTTTTACGTACTCCTGATGAATTTTTACAGGCGCTTTGGCTTCTATATATTCTTTTTCAGGATCATCCGAAAGCCCTGTACGATAAGCGGGAACTTTCGGCGTATTCAAATTGTCATAAGTCACTGCAAAGGCAGGCAAACAGGTCATCGTCAATAATAAAATAATTATTTTTCTCATTTTCATTTACCTCCCGCCGCCTTTTCTCCGACCAGAGTAGAGTTGTAGTTATATTGATACAGGTTAAGTTTATCAACTACTTTTTTACCTGCAAGTCTCTGGAGTTCAAGATGATATTTTTTGGCAGTTTCCATATAATAAAATTCTTCAATACGCATATTGTCATACAGAGCAGAAGATATTGTAATTTCCATTAAGTCTTCATCATCAAGTGCTTTTGCATAGTTTTTGTTATATAAAAGCAATCTCTGGCGAGTTTCTTTTAACTGGCTGAGGCTGCTTTTATAATTGTAATAAGCAGTGATAATTTTATCCTGCAAACTTTCGACAAGTCCTGCAAGTTCAATCAGTTCCGTATCAGTCAGCGGAATTTCCGTCGGCATATTTTTTCTGTTAATAAGGTTTTGTGCAAGCCTGCCTGCGGCAAAAGCAGAAGTTTGTGTCAGATAATCAGCCCCTACAAGCGACGGTGCAAAAGATGCACCTGCAACAACAGCAGAAAGAGTTTTTGCCATTAAAGAAGAATGAATTCTGCGCTGACTCTCCGGCGTGGCAAGCTTTTTAAGAGCAAACCCTATTACCTGATTGTTTTCAACCGTGCCTTTCCAGAGGTTTTCAATATCTTCAAGGTCTTTTTCTTTTTGAAGTCTGATAAGTTCGGATAAAATCTGCTCATCTTTAACAACAAGAGATTGCTTTGACTTGTAATCAGCCCTTGGGATTTCAATTTTTTGCGCCTGAACATCCCCGAGCCGAATTTCATCCGCCCATACAGGAATTCCAGCTATTATTAACAACCAAACCAGATACTTTTTCATAATAATTTTATAGCACAAGGAAAATAATAAATCCAATGATTGATAAAGTTATACATCATAAGATTGTTCTACAGACCTGCAAAAAAAACTATCATTGATATTGAAAGAAGGTCATTTTGAGTTCAAATACAAAAAAATATGATAGCACAGCCACTAATAAGTTTTATGAAAAAGCCAATGAATTGCGTCTTGAAAACATGTTCAAAGAAGCAATTTCAAATTATTTGAACGCAATTTTAATTGACAGAAACAATGCCGAAAGCTATTATGGTCTTGGTGTCTGCTATAAAAATCTGCAAAATTTCTCCAAAGCAATCAAATATCTTGAAACAGCAGCAGAATTAAAAGAAGATTACTATGAAGCTTACTTTGAACTCGGCGTATGCCACCTTCTGGAAGGAATTCCATGCGGAGCAATAAAAAACTTTGTAAGGGCAATTCAAATAAACCCCGATAACCCTGATGCTATTTTGCAGCTGGGAATTGCTCACGAACTCTGCGAAGAAACAGATTTAGCTTTAATGATTTATCAAAAATTAATAGAAAACTCACCTGGATTTTTAAAGGCTTATGAGCACAAATCCACATTATTAATGAAAATGGACAGATATCATGAAGCATCTAAAGTCTTACATAATATACTAAAACTCAACCCCGAGTATTACAGAGCCTATGCAGGAATAGGCATTTGCTTTGATAAACTGGGCAAACGTGCCGATGCACAAAGATATTACAGAAAATTTTTATCATTGAAACCATTCTCACATCAGGCACAGTTTGTCAAAGCAAGATTGGAAAAAATTAAAAATACCCAAAAATCCTCAATACCTTTTTCAATTTGCAGCTAAAAAAGTATAGCCAAACTTCTAAGTGCATTATGAAAATTATAATGGTATATTTTTCTAATGGAGGATTTTATGCAAACAGGAAGCAATTTGAAAGAAAAAGCATCGGAAATTTATATTTCCTTTGAGAAACTTGAAACATTGGTTAGTGTGTTAGGCAAAACGCTTGTTGAGAATTATGATTACACGCCTAAAGACAGCTTGAATATGTGTTCTGTATTAGCCGGAGAACTTAAAAAGGCAAAGATGAAATTTATTGATTTTGAAACTTCTGTAACGACTGACAAAAGTTTGTTGTAGATAAAAATTTTTCATGCTAGCATAAAGCTTGTAATTGATATTAATAAAAAAGAGGTAAATACATGCAAGCCCGCAGAGCAGCAAGAGAATTAGCGTTTATACTATTTTCTCAATTCGATAAAAAAATAACACACTATTCAAAAAATGATTTAGAAGACATTATTTTAAAGTCAGTAAGAATTTTAACAAGCAGCGCTACAGATGAATTAAAAATAGCTGTAGGCTCGCTTGTTGCAATGAGAGATCAAATCGACAGCTATGAAGCTGATGCCGAAGTTAATCTTAACAGACCTATCGGTGTTGCAAATATCCCTGTACCTATCCCGATGACATCTGATATGACAGGAAGAATTAACGAAATGATTGATATTGCGGAAAAATCTTTAATGGCGCTTGAAATAGCTGAATTCACCACTCTTGATTCACAAAGCGAAGTTAAAGATTATGCAGTTTCAATAGCAGAATTTTTCCAAAAAAATCATGAAGAAGTTGATAATATTATTCAAAAATATGCTAAAAACTGGGACTTAGGCAGACTTGTAAAAATGGATAAAGACATTTTGCGCATCGCAATCGTTGAACTTCTTTACATGAAAGATGCACCAATGAAAGTTATTGTTGATGAAGCATTAGAACTTGCTAAAAAATATTCGACAGATGACAGCGCATCATTTATCAACGGAATTTTAGCAAAGGTTATCGTTGATTATGGAATAGCATAAGCTCTCTGCCCTAACAGCTAAAGGGAAATAAAATGTTCGGATTTTTTAAAGATAAATTTAATAACTTAAAAGAAACAGTTTCCAACACAGCACAAGTGCTTGTTGGAAACGTTGTTAATTCGGTAAGCCAGGAAGAAGAATTCTCGGAATTTGTTCTTGATGATATGGAAGATATGCTTATCAGCGCTGATTTAGGGGTAAATTATGCAACAGAACTTGTTGATAATTTGCGTGGACAAACTAAAGTAAAACCGTCAGAAGTTAAAAATTACCTCAAAGAAGAATTCTTAAAAACGCTTAAAAATGCAGGCAGCAATGACATTAATTATGTCGAAAATTCAGTGAATATATACTTTATCTGCGGAGTTAACGGGGTTGGAAAAACCACGCTTATCGGAAAACTTGCATATAAATTTAAAAATCAGGGCAAAAAGGTGCTTATTGCAGCAGGAGATACATTCAGAGCTGCCGCAGAAGAACAGCTTGATATTTGGTCAAAAAGAGCAGGAGCAGAAATTGTAAGACGTGATAAAGCAGATCCGGCATCTGTTGTTTTTGAAGCAATTGAAAAGGCTCAAAAAGAACAATTTGATATAATTTTGGTTGATACGGCAGGCCGCTTGCAAAACAAATTTAATCTTATGGAAGAATTGAAAAAGATTAAATCGGTTATTGATAAAAAAGCTCCTGATGCTTTGCGTGAATGTATACTTGTATTGGATGCAAACACAGGTCAAAACGGTTTACAGCAGGCGAAAGTATTTACAGAAGCCGTAAATTTAACATCAGTTGCCCTGACTAAACTTGACGGTTCGGCAAAAGGTGCAATTGTGCTTGCTGTGGCAAAAGAAATGAAACTTCCGGTTAAACTCATAGGAGTGGGTGAAAAAATGGAAGATTTAAAATCATTCAATTCAGAAGAATTTATTGAGGCAATCTTTGAATAAATCAGCAATTACAAAACTCAAAAACAAAATAGAACTTATCGGAGATTACGGGAAAACACTTATCGTAGGAGTGTTTCATGGTGATGAGCCCCAGGGTAAATTTCTTATTGAAGAATATTTAAAAAACAACGACACAAACGGTTTGCTTTTTATTCCCTGCCTCAACCCTGACGGTATGCAGCTCAAAACAAGAACAAATTCTAACGGAGTTGATTTAAACAGAAATTTCCCTACAAAAAATTGGGAATTAACCGAAAAAAACGAGTTTTTCGGCGGCATGAGTGCGGGAAGCGAGATTGAAACCAAGTTTCTTATGGATACTATTAATGAGTTTAAGCCGCAATTAATCCTTACACTCCATGCTCCGTATAAAATTGTAAATTATGACGGACCTGCAAGAGAAATTTCAGAAAAGATATCGGAAATTATCGGTTATCCCGTGGAAGAAAGTATCGGTTATCCCACACCGGGAAGCTTTGGAACCTATGCGGGCATAGAACGGGAAATTCCTGCAATTACACTTGAGCTTGATGAGGTTTGTCCTGTCCAGGATTTAGTAAAACCTGTTTTTGAAATTTTCGATATGCTAAAAAAAAGAGGTCTTTAAAGACCTCTTTTTTTTATTTATTTTTCTTTTCTATATCCAAAGCAAATCTGATATCTCCAACATCTTTATTGAAAGTTACACCGCCTTGACCTTCAATTATACCGGCACTTGAATATACGTCTAAATCTTTTACATAAAGTTCAGACCCGTCTTTCTCAAGCTTCTTGTTTATTTTTGAAGCCATATTGGTATCAGTATCTTTAGCATTAATCTTGCCGTCTTTGTTAGTGTCCATATGTTCTAGAGATAAACCCATTAAATAGAAATTTGAATCTTTTTTGTTAGTTCCCTTAAACACAATTTCATTGCCTTTTGCCTTGTCAAGGTCATAAGTATTGCCGTTAACTACCAAATTTTGTCCTACCGGAACAAAAAATGTTTTTGTCTTTTTAGATTTTTCGTCATACATTGTAACTTTGTTGTAGCCTTCAGGCGGATTATTGCTGCCTGCACCGTTTACGGGTTTAACCATAATTGTCTCCTCATGTTTTTCAACTATTACGTATATACTTATTAAATATTTTTGAAATATCAAATTGCCTTAGTTTATATTTTTGTTTACATTAGTTAACATATTTAATTTTTGTAGTAGAATTAAAAAAAAGAGGGATTTTTATATGAAATTACACAATTCTTATACAAATAAAGTTGAAGATTTTACTCCTATTGAAGAAAACAAAGTTAAAATGTATGTTTGCGGACCTACAGTTTATGATTTTGCGCATCTTGGACATGCCAGATGCTATATTACGTGGGATGTTTTATACAGATATTTGAAGTTCAAGGGATACGATGTAACATACTGCCGTAACGTTACTGATGTTGACGATAAAATTCTGAAAAAAGCAGATAAAGAAGGAAAAACTCCTGAAGAAGTATCTCAATACTGGTACAAACAATTTGAAAGCTCTATGAAAGCATTAAATACTCTGAAACCTGATATTGAACCTTTTGCAACAAAAACTTTAGGCGAAATGATTTCCATTGTAAAAGATTTAATCAATAAAGGCTATGCATATGAAGCAGAAGGTGATGTGTATTTCAGAGTAAAAAAATTCCCTCAATACGGCTGCCTTTCAAAACAGCCTATAGATCAGCTTGAAAGCGGTGCAAGAATTGAGGTGGGCGATATTAAAGAAGATCCTCTTGATTTTGCATTGTGGAAAAAAGACGAAAAATTCGGATATAAATCACCATGGGGGGTAGGACGTCCCGGCTGGCATATTGAATGTTCTGCAATGAGCAGAAAATATCTTGGCAAAACAATTGATATTCACGCAGGCGGGGCAGACTTAATCTTCCCTCACCACGAAAATGAAATAGCACAATCAGAATGCGCTAACGGATGTAAATTCGTAAATTACTGGCTGCATAACGGCTTTGTAACAATTAACAAAGAAAAAATGTCTAAATCTTTAGGCAATTTCTTAACTATAGATGATTTATTGAAAAAATATGATGCGAACACAATTCGTTTCTTTATTCTGACAAACCACTACAGAATGCCGGTTGAATTCTCAGACGAAGCTTTATCATCGGCTCAGGCAGGTGTAAAACGTTTGCTTAACGCCAAACAAACGAAAATAAATAAAGATTTGGATATTACAACAACTGCCGAGTATAAACAGTTTGTTGAAGCAATGGACGATGATTTAAATACTTCAAAAGCGCTTGCGGTTCTGTTTGAACTCACAAATAAAGCTAACAAAGATGAAAAAGATGCGTTTACAATTCTTTTTAAACTTGCATCTGTTTTGGGCTTTACTTTTGAAAAACCGACATTATCAGCAGAGGAACTTTCATCAGCAGTAAAACATGTTTCTGAAAAGCTTGGTAAAGAATTTGCATCAATGGAAGAAATTATTGCATTCAGAAAAGAAGCCCGTGATGCAAAAAACTGGGATGTTGCTGATAAAATAAGAATTGCTCTTGATGAAGTTAATATCGTGTTAAAAGATTCAAAAGAGGGTACTACGTGGGAAATAAAATAAATTATTTACCATTTGTCAATATTTTTGTAATCATCAAGACCACCCTTAATTGTTTTACCCGGATTAATACAACCGTATCCCAAATATTCAATGCGCTTAGTTGCTGAATCATATCTGACATCAAACAAATCATAACTTGCTTTGTTAGGACCTTTTTTGCCGTTAACATCAACAAGCCACAATGAACGCCAGTCCATAGAGTATGGAATTAACAAAGAACCATCTGATAGAACATAGACAGTCCGTTTGTTATAAAGTTCATTTTCACTAAAAGACGGACAACCACTGACACCTAACCCCTGATATTTTGGAATACAACCGCTTGCAAGGGCATTTCCCTCACAAACTTTAATTACTTTTAAACTTTCAATTACAGCAGTGTTAAATGCTTCATAACCGGAACCAATATAGCTTGCATCTGAAGAAATAGGATTATTTAAGACATCATCAAATTCAATCCTGAGTTTTTGATGAATTTGAGAAAGCATAGAATAATTTTTTTTAATTTGATTTTTTAGAACATATTTTTCAATTTTGCCGACAATAACAGGCATAGTCATTGCCGCAACAACACCGATAATACCGAGTGTGACCAAAACCTCGGCAAGCGTGAATGCCTTACTACAGGAGCTTAAACGGTTGCCCCCCCCCCGCAAGCGGTGCTATGCACGTAGTCTTGATAGCTTGACCCGTCACATTGGAGCTTGGTCATAATTTCTCCAAATAACGTAGCTGCGCTTTTACTTAACTTTTTCATTTTTTGCTCCTTTCAAAATAAATATTTTATATTTTTTATTATAACATATTTTCTAAATTTGTCTTATAATTATCGTATGAAAAAACTAATTTTAGTACTTTTATTAAATACAGCATTAACGGCTTTGCCGTCTGAGGCTCAAATATTTCCTCAAATACCTGCTTCTACTCTTGAAGCTGCAAGACAAGCTGTCGTAACACAGAATACTCCGTCTTCAGAAGTTGTCAGAGTTGGAATAGGAACTACAAACTTCGCAACTTACCAGTACAATGACATTACAATTTTCGGCACAGGTGATACCCAAATTTATGATAACAAAATATTAATAGGGAATTACCGTGCAAACCAAAATATAAGAATTACATACAAAGACGGATTGTTCAATATTTATACGCCCGAAAGCACAATTCCCGAACAGGTTGCAGGTCCTGTGCAGATTACAAGCAACTACGGACTTTTAGGTGTCACAGGCTTAAAACGTGCCGGAAAACAAGCCTTGTATCACGGAGCATTTGAGCTTATAAAGAATAACAACAATACCTTCAATCTTGTAAATATGATTGAAGTTGAAGAATATTTAAAAGGGGTTGTGCCTAATGAAATGCCTGTCAGTTTCGGACTTGAAGCATTAAAAGCACAAAGTGTCGCAGCAAGAAACTACGTACTGTCACCACGCACAAAAGCATCTCCGAATTATGATGTTGTAGACAGCGTTGCAAGTCAGGTTTACTACGGAGCTAATACGGAAAAACCTTTAGCTAATCAGGCTGTGAAAGAAACTGAGGGTGTTGTAGCCATTTATAACTGGGATTTAATCCTTGCACAATACTCATCAACAGCAGGCGGTTATACAGAAAGTTACTCTAATGCATTTTCAGATCCCAAAACAAAAGAGTTTCCTTCACATGACAAACCTTATTTAAAGGCAAAGCCTGATATAATTACTCAAACTCCTCTGGATACCGAAGAAGCAGCAAGTGCGTATTATAAATCAAAACCTGATGCTTATGACATTCGTTCGCCGTACTACAGATGGGAACGGGAATGGACAGCAGAGGAGCTTAAAAATGCACTTCAAACAACGCTTGCAGCCCAATCTGCAACAGGCTTTGTAAAACCTGCATTTAACAAAGGCGATAAGCTGGATGATATAGTTGAATTAAAAGTTCTAAGACGTGGTGAATCGGGTAAAATCATTGAAATGGAAATTGTAACCCGTTCTCAAACTTATAAAGTATTTAAGGAACTTGTGGTGCGTCGTTTGATTACTAAAGACGGAAAAGCTTTACCGAGCGCAAATGTGGTTTTTGACAATATTACGGATGAAGCCGGAAACCTTGTTTCAATACACGCTTACGGCGGAGGTTTCGGACATGGAGTAGGATTAAGCCAGTTTGGTGCAGGATTTATGGGCTCAGAACTCCATAAGTCATACGAAAAAATATTACAGCACTATTATTCAGGCATAACACTTTCCACCAAACCCGTGATTATTTCGGCAAATAATGCCCAGCAAGCTGTAACACAGAATTTTTACACAAAAGATAAATATGCAAAAGTGATTATTGATAATAAGTTTATGGTTTCCAAACTGATAATAAATATCAACGGCAAAGAAAATACATTCAAGCTTGAACCAAATATTATAAAAAGAACAGCTGAAATAGATATTTCAAAATATTTAAAAGAGGGAAGAAATACGGTGATATTCTATTACCCTATGGATGAGGGTGATAAAAAAGCATTAAGATTATATGTGGAATTAGTGAGAAAAGATAATAATGAGTACATCTGGTGATAAAACAACAAGTGTTCTAAAAGCCGCATGGCTTATTGCGGTTGTAACTATTGTAAGTAAATTAATCGGTTTTATAAGAGATATTATAATTGCCAATTACTATGGAGCATCTTTAGTTTCTGATGCTTACTATTATGCTTACCAGATTCCGTCGCTTTCATTAATTCTTTTAGGCGGTGTAGGCGGTCCGTTCCATAGTGCAACCGTTGCTGTTTTCTCAAAGCTTATCCCGAATTTGCGTGAAAAACCTGCTGAAGAAGTTAACAAACTTTATTCAACATTTATGACAGCAACAACAATATTTTTCTTATTATTATCAATAATAATGTTCGTATTCCCTCACCAGATTATGAGTCTGATTATATCAAGCGGCTCTGTTGATATGATTAATTTAGCAGCAGAACATTTAAAAATTATGACACCGCTTTTGATAATAGGCGGTATTGTGGGGATTTACTACGGAATTCTTATTATTTACAGGCAGTTTATGCTTCCGAATTTATCGCCTATAATAATGAGTGCTGCAATTATCGGGATTGTAGTAGCAGCAGCTCCTAACGATCAAAAAGGCTATGCACTTGCATGGGCAACAACAATCGGTGCAATTTTGCAGCTTGTAATCCAGTATCCAAATGTAAGAAAACTCGGATTTAAATGGCGCCCTGATTTTCATTTTTTCAATAATCCTAATTTTAAAGAAATAACAGAACTTCTGTTTCCTGCTGTATTAAGCTCTACAGTAGGACAAATCCATATTTACGTTGATATGTTTTTCACATCCTCAATATCCGAAGGTGCGTGGACTGCAATAGGATATGCAAACAGAGTTTTTCAGTTTCCTGTAGGGATTTTGGTCACTGCGTTTCTGGTTCCGTTATTCCCGATTTTTTCAAGACTTGTTGCTGAAAAGGATTTAGACGGAATTAAAACTTACTTCAATAAAGGCGTAGGCGTATTATTCTTTGCCGCAATACCAATTATAATCGGAATACTTACAGTCGGTACGGATGCTGTCAGATTAATATTTGAACGTGGTGCATTCGATGCAGATGCAACATTTATGGTAACGGAAGCTTTATGGTTCCTTTCAGTGTCAATATTGCCTTACGTATTCAGAGATTCCATAACCAGAGTTTATTATTCGTTTAACGATTCTAAAACACCTTTTATTGTTGCATTTTCATCAATTGTATTAAAGTATCTTTTAAACGTAATATTTATAACAAAATTAGGAATGGGTATAGGAGGCATCACGCTTTCAACCTCTTTGGTAACTTTATTTAATGCTTGTATTCTCGGTATTTTGATATCTAAAAAAGTAAAAATGGATTACAAAGGACTATTCACAAATCTTTTAAAGATGTGTATAGCAGGATTTATATCACTTGTAATATGTTTTGCAGCTTCAACAGGCTTTGATACATATATTCATTTGCCAAAAGCTATGTTTGAAATATTAAAGATAACATCAGTAGGAATTATTTGCTTAGTCACATATACAGGATTAAATTTGATGTTTAAAATGGAATACGCAACGGAATTAAGCAAAAGACTTATTAAAAAGATTAGAAGGTAAAATATGATTATAGAAAACACTGAAGAAATAAGAAAAATACTGGAAAATGACGGTGTAATTGCTTATGTGACCGATACAGTCTGGGGACTGGGCTGTCTGCCTTCATCAGAAAAAGCAGTAAAAAAAATATATGAAATAAAAAAACGTGAAGCGCAAAAACCTTTAATTCTAATGTCAAATGAAACTTATCACCTGCTTGAGTATGTAAAACCTATTTCAGAAAAAGGCTGCCGCCTGATAAAAAAACATTTTCCGGGAGCTTTAACAATTGTCACCGATAAAAGCGGCAAAACCCCGTATTACATAACATCAAATATGGAAACAGTAGGAATTAGAGTTCCTGATAACGAAGTTTTCAAAGAGATTTGTGAAATTGCACCGGGAAATGTTCTTGCAACCACAAGTGCAAACCTTTCTCACCAGCCTTCCGCAAAAACTTATGAACAAGCACTTGAAAATATGAAAGATTTAGCAGATATTGTAATACCTGATTACGGTTATTTTGCCAAAGGACTTGAATCAACAGTTTGCGGAGTTTTTGGAGATGAATTAAAAATATTCCGACAAGGTGCTATCACAGTTGAAATTCAATAAAAAATAGTATATAATGGTAAACGAAAATATTAAAGGAGGCTAAATTTATGAAACAAGAAGCATTAAGGGTTGCCCCCCCCCCGACAAGCGGTGCTACGCACGTAGTCTTGATAGCTTGACACGTCACATTGGGGCTTTTAGGAATTTGTTAGGACACTCATGCGCATTTACATTAGCAGAGGTGTTAATTACTCTCGGTATTATTGGTGTTGTTGCATCAATGACGATGCCGTCACTTATTCAGGACAAGCAAAATAAGGAGCTTGAGGCAAAGTTTAAAAAAGTTTATTCTGTAATGCAACAGGCATTGGTGAAAATGTCTTTTGATGAAGGTCAGGCTGTTACATATGAAAATTATAAATCTCCGATTGCATTTTTAAACATTTATAGAACATATTTTATACAATACATTCCATGCACTAAAGGAAGATGCGACGGTTATTCTGTCAGTGAAAGCGGTCAAAACATTTCTAAAATATACAAAACATTTAACGGCAAATCATCTATAGATAGCAGCTATTTTGATGACACAAATACTATAATTGCTGACGGTATAGAAATTTTGACAAACGGAGATTATAGAAGTTACGGTATTAACTTAACAGTTGATATTAACGGACACAAGGCTAAACCTAATAAATGGGGATATGATTTATTTACATTTCAGATGGTTAACGGAAAACTTCTGCCAATGGGAGCTGATAACACAAATTATTACAACCAGCCGTTAACACCTGATTTATATTGTAATAAAGATATCTCAAACTCAAGAAACGGGCTAACTTGTTCTTCTAAAGCACTTTCAGAAGCTAATTATTTTAAAAATCTGCCTAAATAAGTTCGGCCGCTCTATACGAACTTCTGACAAGAGGACCTATTTGATGATGCTTTATGCCGATTTTATCGGCTAAAGCTCTCAATATGTCATATTCTTCCGGAGTATAATATTTTGATACTTCAAGATGCTCTTTTGAAGGCTGTATGTATTGACCGATTGTCACAATATCACATCCGACATTTTTCAAATCAAGCAAAGTTTCCTCGATTTGCTCGAATGTTTCACCCAGACCTATCATCAAACCTGACTTTGTCAAAATGTCACTGTTATCTTTTACGTATTTCAAAACGTCAAGAGAGCACTCATAATTACCTTGAGGTCTTGCTGTTTTAAAAACATTTCTGACCGTTTCAATATTATGATTGAAAACATCAGGGTGTGCTTTAATAATTGTATCAAGAGAATTTTTATTACCTTTAAAATCAGGAGTAAGAATTTCAATTTTTACATCAGGAGATATTTTTCTTATTTCATAAATACAATTTGCGAAATGCCCAGCCCCTCCGTCAGGCAAATCATCTCTGGTTACAGATGTTATTACAGAATAT
>OJRD01000584.1_pt1 | contig 20572 bp, 14 predicted proteins | sample 1599051 | NCBI WGS metagenome assembly OJRD01 (sample SAMN03922523, study PRJEB24848) | human gut metagenome | isolation source: stool sample | host: Homo sapiens | place: Germany | collected 2010-02 | reverse complement strand
GTAGCAACTATGTAACAAATTATAACATTGTGATCATAAATTTATGCTCTGGAAGGACTGTTAGAGATAAATAAGATTATCAATGGTTTTACTAGTGAATCATTTTCGTTACATAAAGGTGAATCAAAAAGAATAAAAGCAAATGGCATATTGGTGATATGTAGTCAATATTATAATTTATATCCATCAATAGCTGTAATATCTCCAGCAACTAAAAATATAGAATATATTGGAGGGTATAAAGAATATATTGATGGAACATTATTTACTTTCACTTTTGAAAATGACTATACTACTATTATGACTTCCAAAATTGAAGGAGTTGAAGGAAGCAGGGTTCCTTTTTTAATTGCTTATCAAAATTTATTGCCTTAAGAAGATTAGTAAAATCCTTCTGGAAGAACTGATTGGTGTTGCTACGAGTGAAAAAGATGGATTGATGCCATCAATTCAAAGAATGACCACTTCATATCAAAAAGACCAGCAGAAGTATTGTAAAATTGCCGAATTTAGAAATCGTTTAACAGGAATATCAATGCTTATTTCAGTATTTAAGAACCATGAAAATTCATCTCCGTCTGTTGTTTTATTAACAGGATATAGCGATGATCTATCCGTTAATTCGATAAAAAGAGGAATCTATTTAACTAATGTTTATTATCAAAAAAAAGAGAACAAAACCATTGTTTATGTAAAATCATCAGCATACGTGTATATCAGTACATTGTGCATTGGCATGAATGGGTCGCTCAAACTAAGCCATGAAAACAATCTAGATTTACCATCCGACGCAATCGAAATTCCTATATCTTGACAAGAATTTAGCAATATTTGAGAGCTGGGGGGACTGATTGGTACAGTAACAGCCAATAAGGATGGATTAATGTCTAAAAATGGTTTCCTTGAAAGAAGCAAGGGCAACACATTAGACTTTAATGATTATACGATTTCAGGTATGTGGGTATTTTCTGATACGGGCTTTATTAATGGACCATCAGTGTATAAAGGGGGGATTTTATTAGTTTTTAAAACAGCTAATGGGAATATATTGCAAATCTGTTGCGATTATACTAATTCTATTTTTATACGTATTCATTGGGGAGAATGGGAATCTTGGTCACAAATCACAACAGTGGCTGTATGATTTTGTACTTCTGGGGGAACTTCTAGAGGTTTCTTCAGTTGGAACAATTGATTTAAAGCCTGATGTTGATGTAAACATGAAGTTGCAAGAAGGCATATATGCGTTTTATGATAATTATGCAATCTCCGGCTTTATCCTAACAGTTTCGGACAATATTTATACTGATAGAAGTAAGATTATTGCAGGTGAAAAATCAACCAGCTTATCTATAGAGTTTAGTTCAAATGGTGTAACTTTTCATTCTAATACTAGCCGAAAACTTCATTATAGGCTATTAGCGTATTATAAGTGATTTGTCGTATCGGGTGGAACCGGCTTGTACCGGACCACCCGTTTTTTATACCCAAGAATCCCCCCAGATCGGGTTTGTAGCACGATATCATGTTGGGAAACTTGGATTAGCTATTATATTCCATTCGCTCCATTTACCATTGTTTACATTCATTGTACGAACAGCTAAGACGCCATTCCCGGTCACTTGAAAAACACAAGCATTATTATCATCCATCCTAAATACTAGAATAAGACCACCTCCTGAAAGGGTGTCAGTAATAGCGCCACTAGGTCGGTATATACCGGTTGGGGCTTGTAGTATGCTTCCTTCATATATACTTCGTGTTCTAAACCACGTATCATTTATTCCCAACAGTCCCCCCAGAAGCATGAAATACCTATTTTTTTGTTAAGAAATAGGTATTTCTGTTAGTCCAGATGGGGGTTCGATTTTAGTTATAGAAGACATAGAATTTCCACATAGTAATTTAACAGAAACTAAAGAAGACCTAACAGAAGCAACAATAGAAAGGATAATATCTCCATTGCCACTATAGAAAAATTTAACAGACAACATAGAACTCCCTACTATAACACCTTTAACGTTATAATCATTTTTGTAGCTACTGCTATATTTAGATACAATATAAATTTTAGGTTGACTCCTGTCTTCCAATATTTCTACAAGATAACTACATCTTCCAACATTAGATGGGATGATATTATAATAATACGAATCATTAAGTCCAACTGAATTTCTAGCTATAGTTGCATCTCTTTTTAGATCATCTATCCCTATCAGTCCCCCCAGAACAATTTTTGTGGTTTATTTTGTAAATGCAGAAGAATTTTTTTAACTTTAAAAACAAAAAGTTGAGTATGTTAGAGAAGATCAGATATCGTTTAGTTTATAACCGGCAAAACAAGTTAAACCGACAGGGGACAGCCCTTGTACAAATAGAAGCCTATCTGAATCAGAGGAAGGTATACTTTAAAACCAATGTCTATCTAAAGCCGGAATGTTGGAGTAAGGATGGTGCCCAAGTAATCAACCATCCGCAGTCACAAGAACTTAATGCAATGCTATATGAGCATATATTGGAATTACAGGCTATAGAGTTAAGCTATTGGAAGAGAGGTCTTGAATCTAACTTATCCACATTGAAGGAAGCTGTAAGGAAGGGGGTAAAACCCGTGGTTTCGTTTCTTAAGTTCGCCCAACAGGTTATAGTGAATTCCGATAGGAAACCGGGAACCAAGGATAACATGCTGGGCACAGTAGCCACATTGAAGGAATTTCGGAACGTGATAGAGTTCACGGACATCAATTATACGTTTCTAAAGGAATTTGACGCATTCCTCCGCAACAAGGGATTGAAAGTAAACACGGTAGGGAAACACATGAGAATACTTCGTACCTTGGTGAATGAGGCGATTAATGAAGGCTATATATTACAGGAGGCATATCCTTTCCGTAAATTCAAGATCAAGAGGGAGAAGAAGGAACATAACTTCCTGATGCCCGCCGACTTGGAAAAGCTAGAAAGACTTGAACTGCCGGACAGGAAGAACAACAGCCGACACATACTGGACGCATTTCTCTTCTGCTGCTATTGCGGATTGAGATTCTCTGATTTTAAACAACTTACCTGTAAGAATCTCGTAACAGTTGACGGAAAGGAATGGTTGGTCCTAAACAGCGTCAAAACAGGCGTAAAACTCAATATTCCGCTATATCTGCTGTTTAACGGAAAGGCACTGGGCATAATGCGGAAGTACGACAGCATCGAACAACTGGCTGCATTAGGTTGCAATTCCGACACCAACCGAACATTGCAGAAACTGGGAAGAATGGCGCATATTGGCAAGAAGTTCACCTACCATACCAGAAGACATATAATTTACTATTACTTATTGAGAATAAGGAATTTACAAGATTTATTTTTTAGACAGGTAACGGTTTGGAAACGAGTAGACTTCTTCAAATCACCTGCTTTTGCATAAAATAAAAGAACACTTATTTCAGAATCAAAGATAGAAAAATTCTCTATCATAGCAAATAATATACTGAGAAAAATCTCGTGAAATAACGGATACAAGATTAACAATTAATATAAATGTTAATGATGCAAACTTCATTTTGTATATCCTTCAATCTATCTTGGTCTAATTTCAATTTTTTACCATTAACTACAACATAATTTTCTCCTAATTCACTTATATGGTTCGCATTAACAATACAATTCTCGCTAATAGTAATCATTTTATTTAGTGACATTAGTTGTTTTATTGCTTTTTTAATTGGGATACTTAAAGGGAAAGTCCTTTACTCAGATACATAGACAACTGAAGTTTTATCGTCTCCTTCTGCATACAAAATTTCATTAGCTTCAACACAAGCATACCCTTCTTTATCTTCAATCATTGCATATCTTTTTCTATTAGTTTCCTTAATTGATTTGCTTCTTTCTGCTTTAATCTTACTTAAGATCACATTTTTCTGCCTCATTATTGAGTGTTTATTTTTTATTTTTCTGACTTTCTTCATATCCTATTCAAGATTAAATGCATACTGACTATATTAAGAATCGTAATCCAATGATAAATAGCTGAATATCTTTGATACAACATTTTGTTAAAGAAACAATCTTCCATTATTGCTTAACCAGATTCTTACAATATTTTGCAGTATCTCGCGGAGTCGATTCCCTGTTACTCTACAAATGTAAAGCTTTATTTTGAAATACAAGAAGATGCTTTGTTTTTTTGCTCCACTATTAGAAGGCTAATACAGCTATTTCCCAAATCGTCCAGTATAATCACCAGGTGATTATTGGATTGAACGTAATATTATTAGAATTTTATCATATATTATTCTACCATTTACCTAATAAACCCTTTTTAGAGATTAATACTAATATGTTTCATATATAAATATTTTCTTTCAATACTTTACCACACATTTAATTCGATTTTACAATTCTCGTAAGTTAGGCTGCTTTCTACAATCTTGAAGTGGTTATTACCCTTGCGATGAGATTCAATACCTATAAATTAAACAGAGAATAATGCAAATGGTGTTGGATTGTTTATCCCAACCCCAAAAGGCGGGAATCAACCGATGCTTTGCATAGCAAAGCAGCAGGAGTGAACTTTGTCGTCAATTTGAACAAAATAATTAGCAATGGAATCGCAATGGTTTCAGTTCTATTCACCGAATATATTAATGCCAAATTACCGAAAAACATAAATCCAAATAACCGAATATTAGAATTTTCAATTACCTTTGTGGAAGTAAATAGTTTGATTTATGGATGGTTACAAACTTAGAATAATGGATAGCCTGCTTGAAAAGGCTTTGCAGGCAAAAGGAGCGGTGTTGATAGAAGGACCTAAATGGTGTGGTAAAACCACTTCAGCCAAGGAGATTGCAGCTAGCAAAATATTGTTAGCTCGAACTAATGTAAAAAATAATTTCAAAAGCCTGTTAGAAATAGATACAGATGCGGCATTGTCGGGAGATACACCAATACTTATTGACGAGTGGCAAACTGTACCTAAACTGTGGAATGCTATAAGATATACAATTGACCATCGCCGTAAAATGGGACAGTTTATATTAACAGGTTCTGCCGTTCCAGATAAAGATACCGAAAATGAGAGAAAATATTCAGGAACAGGTTGTTTTGCTTGTTTGACAATGCGTCCTATGACATTATTTGAATCGGGAGAATCAAACGGTAAAGTAAGTCTTGGAAATCTATTCACTACTCCTGATAAAATACTGGAGAAGAATGAACTTAGATTACAAGATATTGCATTCTTGATTTGCCGTGGTGGTTGGCCAATGGCTGTTGGGTTGCCCAATGTGGCGGCATTGAAACAGGCATTCGATTATTACGATGCAGTAACCAAAGAGGAAATAACTAAAGTAGACGGGGTAAAAAGAGCATCAGAGCGAGTACAACGTTTGATGAGAGCATATGCCCGACATCAGGGAACACAAGCATCAATTGCAACATTAAAGGAGGATTTAAAAAACAACGATACAGGCACACTTGATGATGATACAATAAGTTCTTATCTTAATGCTCTACGAAAGATTTTTGTTGTAGAAGATATGCCAGCTTGGAATCCAAATCTTCGTTCAAAGACAGCAATTCGTACTGCTGATACACGCTATTTTGTGGACCCATCTATCGCAACTGCAGCTTTAGGTTTGGGTCCAGCAGATTTAATGAGCGATTTAAAGACAATGGGATTCTTCTTTGAAGCTATGTGTGTAAGAGATTTGCGTGTATTTGCAGAAGCATTGAATGGAAAGGTATATCATTATCGTGATAAAAGTGGTTTAGAATGCGATGCGGTAGTACATCTTCGCAATGGCCAATATGGACTTATCGAAGTCAAACTCGGAGGCGAAACTTTGATAAATGAAGGAGTAGAAACTTTAACTTCATTAACCAACCAAATTGACACTGAACGCATGAAATCCCCTGCTTTCAAGATGATATTAACGGCAACAGGCGAACATGCTTATCGTCGTCCAGAAGATGGTATTTACATTGTTCCGATTGGATGTCTAAAGCAGTAATTTAAAGGTAACAAAAGATGGAAAAAATAAAAAACTTTGATATAATAATCAATAAATGTCTTTGGGAAATAAATCCAACTTCGACGACTCCCAATCTAGATAAGAACGACTTTTTATTATCTGTTATAAATGGTTTTGAAGAAGGGAAGTGGAGAAAAAACGAATTCCATAAGTTTGTGATGAACAATATAGCCCAAACTGGATTGTCTGCGGAAGATAGGGATAATCTTTATTCGGAATCTCCATACACAACAATAACAGAGTCTATTAAGAATCTTCGTTTAGTTGATAAAGACAATGGTAAAGGTAGTGAAATTGCAGAAATTGTTTTATATGGCATTATGCGTTATCACTATAATGCTCTTCCTGTTGTTCCAAAGATATTTTACAAGCAGAATCCTAAAGATAATGCGAAAGGAGCTGATAGTGTACATATTGTATTAGACGGGAAAGGGGATTTTACATTATGGTTAGGGGAAGCAAAGTTTTACAATGATATCACAGATGAAAGGTTGTATGAACCAATAAATTCTATTTTTGATACTATCAGTACTGATAAAATAAAGAAAGAAAATTCGATTATAACTAGCATAAAGGATTTAGAATATGTAATTACAGAGCCTACTGTAAGGAAAAATGTTCAAACAATACTTCGGCGAGAGACTCCTATTGACGAAATAAGGAAAAGGCTACATGTCCCAATTCTATTGCTTCACGAGTGTGATAAAACTTATAATGCAACAGGGTTAACAGACACTTACTTAGATGAAATTAAAGAGTACCATCTAAATCGTGCCATCCGCTTTTTTATGTCACAAAATAATCGGCAATTAAAAGAAAACATTTATGGCTATGAGGATATACAATTTCATCTTATTCTTTTTCCTGTGCCCCAGAAGGATGAAATTGTGAATTGGTTTGTAGAACGAGCAAAACAAATTATTGAAGATGCATAATATTGAAATATTTGAAGAATGTGCTAAAATAAATAGATTGATAGAAAACAGCAATAAGGCGGAAGCACGTTCTTTAGTGATTAATTTATTGGATAAATTACAGAAAGAACAAATTGAGTATACCCCTCTTGTCAATCATTTGATAAGAGAGGTAGGGCTATATCCATATATAGATTGTAATACAGCATTATGGGAAGACCAAGTTGTCGTAGAAGCCTTTAAGGCCAATGTGGGTGAAGAAAAACCAGTTACACTACATAGTGCTCAATCTCGTGTACTAAAACGACTTTTAGCCGGAGATAATATTGCAGTAAGTGCACCCACTAGTTTTGGTAAAAGTTTTATTATAGATGCTTTTATCGCTATCCGTAAGCCTGAAAATGTTGTTATTATTGTTCCAACAATTGCTCTTGCTGATGAAACACGTCGTCGAATTGAGCACAAATTCTCCCTTTATTATAAGATAATTACTACAACTGATGCGACATTGGCAGAGAGAAACATCTTCATTTTTCCACAAGAACGCTGTTTTGCTTATATTGGCAAATTAGAAAGTATTGATATGCTCATTGTGGATGAATTCTATAAAGTAAGTTCTATGTTTGATGATGAAAGGAGCTCATCACTATTAAGTGCTATTATTGAATTAGGAAAGATATCTCGTCAGAAATATTATTTGGCCCCTAATATTCATAAAATTGCAGATAATGTTTTTACTCAAGGGATGCAATTTATGAGACTAGTAGACTTTAAAACGGTAATCACAAAATCAGCCAAAATATATGAAAGATTAAAGAACGGAGAAAATCGAGATGAGTTTAAAAAACGTTATCTTGTTAACATCTTACAAAAAAACAAATCAAAGACATTGATTTATGCTGGTAGTTATGGCAATATCAATAAAGTTGCAGATATTCTTGCTAATAGTTTGACTCCTAAAAAGACGACACTACTTAAAGATTTTAATGATTGGCTTAAAATAAATTATGGTCAAGACTTCTCATTGTGTAAACTTTGTGAAAGAGGTGTTGGTGTACATAATGGTAAGATGCATAGGTCATTGAGTCAAATACAAATTAAATTATTTGAAGTAGACAATGGTCTAGATACAGTTATCTCTACATCTTCTATAATAGAAGGGGTAAACACACAAGCTGAACAAGTCATAGTATGGTCTAATAAAAATGGTTCTAACAAGTTTGATTATTTTACATATAGGAATATAATTGGACGAGCAGGCCGTATGTTTAAATATTTCATAGGAAAAGTTTACCTTCTCGAAGAGCCTCCTGCACAAGAAGATACTACCTTAAAGATTGATTTTCCTGAAGAAGTTGTTGAAGCTTTAGATTCGGAAAATCCAGGTATAGAGATCAATCAAGAGCAAAATAATAAAATCAAAGACTATGAGTCATATATGACAGATACATTAGGTGTTGATAATTTTAATCAGATAAGAAAGCTCCCATTGTATAAGTCATGCGATCCGCGTATTCTAAAACGATTAGTTGAGAAACTTAAAGCTAATCCTAATTGGCCCAATGGGTATTCTGCATTAGCTTTACCGAACACATATAATTGGCGCGAACCTATAATGGATGTTATAAGTCTACTTGGTGATAATATGGCTCGTCTTATTAAGATTGCTATTTGGAAGATGCCTGATAATTGGAAACGTTCTATTGCTGATATATACTCTGAACTTTCTGATATTAGTTACGAAGACCTATTTTCAGCAGAACGATACTTATCGTATAATTTATGTTCTACGCTTTCTATTATAAATGTATTAAAAAAATTATTATATCCCGAGTCTCCAGACATATCTGGATTCATAGGTAGAGCTGCAAATGCATTTTTACCCAAACTTGTATATCAATTAGAAGAATATGGATTACCGAGGATGATTTGTAGAAAAATTCAAAATTCAGGTTTGATTAATTTTGAAGATGAATCAATAGAAATATCAGAAATTATTAATCAGTTTAATATTATCGGTCAAGAAAAACTTCTTGAAAATTTGAAAGACATTTTGCCATTTGATAAATTTATTATTAATTATTTTTACGAAGGAATAAGTTAAAAATAAGAAATCAACAAGGCGCAATAAACGTTACTCAGAAAGCATTGGTTAAAATTATAAATTATGTGTTCAAATAATATAGAAAACACCCAAGAATCTTATATACAAGTTCTACAAGCTAAGCATGGGGACGCACTCATTTTGTGTTGTAACAAATCTGATAAAAGAGGAGTCATAGTTATTGATGGAGGACCTTCTCCTAATCCACGTTTTAACCCTTTTGTAAAAGAAGTGGAGAACTGTCTTCCAATTGATTTAATGATATTAACCCATTTTGACGATGATCATCTAGTTGGAATAAAAAACTTTATCGAGAGACATCAAAATGATGTTCCTTTTCCCGTTAAAAGAATCTGGGCGAACTGTGCAAAGCATGTTGATTTTGACACTTCAGAAAACTTGTCTTCTAACAAAGCAAGCAAGATGGCTGATGTCCTATGTGCAATATCGCAAAAATCAGAACTTGATTGGGAATCATACCGGTTGGATGGATTTGTGGATGATACTATAACTTTTGCCGATATAGATATCATCAATCCTCGAAAAGAATTATTTAAGTATTTTATTGATAATTATAAGAAAGAATGTAATTTTAGAGACTCTGAAGAGAATTTATCAAATAGGAAAAACTCGAATTTAGATATCTACATAGATATGCATGAATTGGCACAACGTGGTAAAACTTTAGGCAATCAAAATAAACCTTCAGAACTTGTAAATATGGTTTCGTTAAGTATGTTAATACGTTGTGACGCATTTAGCATATTAATATTAGGGGATAGCTTTCCGCAAGAAATATACATGTCTCTTATTGAAAGAGGATACAGTAAAGAACATAAGTTGCAAGTAGATTTCATAAAGATGTCTCATCATGGCAGTGCTAATAATATCAGCAATGAGTTATTAGATATTATAGATTGTGATAAATTCATCATAAGTACTGATGGAAGTAAAGGTTATAAACATCCACATAGAGAAGCTATAGCGAATGTTTTATGCCATCCAGAAAGAGATTACTCTCGTACTATTCATTTTTATTTTAACTATCCGCTTAAAACTATAATTAATAATAGAGAAGAAGCTTTGTTTAATTTTGAGTTAGATAAATGTTTAAATTTTGAATATCATGAGCCGAAAGAAATTAATAGATTCATCTTGTTACCCTGATATAGATACACTTCAAGCATTATCTGTAAAGATTAACTGCATTAATGAGCATGAAGAAATTATTGAAAATGGAACAGGAACTTTGTTTGCAAATGACGGTTCTTATTATGTTATAACAGCAGCCCATTGTATTCTTAATAATACTACCAAAAGCTTCTATGATAAGAGATGTATTCAGATAAGTCTTCCTCATATATGCAAAACCTTTATAGAGGTGGATGAAGTTTTAGAGTTCAATTCTGATGATGATACAGATTTCGCTCTTTTATCTGTTAAACTAGATATTGATAGTTTCCCGATAAGCTTTGATTATGAAAATGATATTCAATTTGTAGGTAAAGACGAGTTTTGTACTAATACATGTTTCTATGGTTATACATCCTCAGAACCAACAGGGCGTATGTTTCGTGCCAGGATGGTATCTACAAACACATATGAAGTAGAAGAAAATACGATATCTGCAACGGGTGCAGATTTTTCTCGTGTAATGAAAGGAAGTTCGGGTAGTGGGATTTTTGTTGAATACGAGAACCGAATATTTTGTCTGGGCTATGTAAAAAGTCGTATGACAGAGACAGACAGATTAAACGACATTAAAATACGCAGAATACCTAGTGATATAAACAATAAGTTCTCGCATCCCATTCTGCTACATTCTATTCAACAGAAACAAGCACTAGAAGCGTCTCTTACTCCTCAATCTCATGTTGAGATTGAATACATAAATAAATGGAATGAGTTAAGCATCGCCTTATCTAAGAATGAAGATATTACCAGAATTCTTAATGATATTAGTGAATTAAAGATTCACTATCCATATGTAAAGTCAGTTATATATCAAGAACAAATAACAAATATCATATTAAGAAACAAGAATCAATGGAATGCTTGCGAACGACGTGCATTTATTTATGCATTACAAGATCGTGGACTATGGCCTGCTTTATTCGGAGAACTCCCTCAAGCTGGCGACTTCAATGATATTCCTGAATATAAGAACATGATGTTTCGTGCATCAACTTTTGCCTGTGGATTTACTGATGAAGCAAATATACCTGATAAAAATACAGATGAGGGTATGTACGATTTAGTTCTTTGTAAAGCATTTAAGTTTGAATTTGACAAGATGTTCGAACTGATTAATGCTTGGAAAGCTAATGGAATATGGGCTGTAAAAAAAGCACTACTTGTACATTTATTTATAAGAGATGAAGACACTCTGAATTCAGTAAAAATGTTTATCGAGAATAAAACGAATTCTGAAAACGAGAGATTTGTAGCCACTCTTATATATAATATTGCAAGCCAACAATTTCCACAACCATATAAATATACAGAATTTTGGGAACATGGTGTAGAGGAACCAAGTGAGATAATCTCATACATTGCAGCAAGAATTGATAAAACAAAAATACAGCCTCATATCTTTGGTACTCATTCTACGCAAATTTTTGGAAGTACAGATTCTACTTCTTTTCCTGAATCTATCAGATTGTTACAATATTTGGCAAATACAGGTTTAACAACAAAATTTGGTATTTATAGTATTGTAAATATAGAACATTGGATGAAGGCGTTTCGTCACTTGGTACACTTCATCCCTTACCCTACAGTTTATTATACATTGCAATATGCTGAAGAGAAAACTGTAAGATGGGCAGGTCAGATGATAGCATATAGTGATGATGATTTTTTAACCAGTGTTCGTCCAAACTTACTTAATACTTTATTAGGAGCTTTAAGAATTGAATGCACTCCTAGAAACTTATATGCAAGCATTTATTATATAACCCAAGAATTATATGTATCTGTTGAAGAAAGTATATGGTATGATGAATTTAGGAAATCTGTTTTAGATTATTTTGTTGGAGAAATAGATGCAGCAAATGTAAGTATGTCGGATGCTATCTATAAGAACTTATTTTCTGCTATTCAATGTGTTAAAGACCTTGAAAGAAGAAAGGAAATATTTATTCAATTAGCGAATAAAATGTCACAAAATCCGCATCTTATTAGTCGATTATTATGCAATGCATTGTTAGTAGATATAGAATTGGCAGCTACTCCAGAAGTAAAAGAATGTTTATGTTATATAATCGATCAAATTCCTATAGCTTGTTCGTATCATATTTTATACGAGTTTAATCGAATTAACACATTGACTGCAGAGCAAAGAACAGCAATAGACAGTAAAATATTAGCCGAACAATTATCATTTTCAAAAAGTGATTATATAGCCTTAGTTAATTTGAGTAATTTAGCTCTCTCTGAAAAAAGTATATCTAAGATAAAACAAATAGCTCTCTCTAATGACATATGGAATTGCGGTATCACAGATTCTTGTTATACAGCTCCAATGCCATCACACATTGAACTATTTGACGATAAAGTGATATGGTCAGAAGAAGAATGGCAATTTATTCGATTGAATATGGAACAAAATATAGAGCTCTTAGAAAGCAAAAAGATTAAAAGAGAGTCTTCAAATTTCTTCAATTCTATGTACCTTCATCTTCTTTCAGACATGAAATTATTTATACTACGATTACAAAAAACTAATGGATTTAATGTAGAAGATATACTTTATAGAGTTAATACTTTGGTTGAACAAATAAGTGAATATGAGAACCTTATAGAAGCCCTTTCGTCAGATGACTATAATGAAGTAAATGTTGCATTGGATTTATTGAATGTACAATTAAGAACAGATGATTTTAATAAACATATATCTGAGATTAATCTCATTATTAATAAAGTTGTTCTTAAACAATCTGCAAATATTGACAATTGCATTAGCTTTATCGCTTTTCTAATGCGACAATATCCAATAGAAATGAAAAAACATTTTGGAGATTTGCTATTGTGCTTATTGAAGAATTATGTTAATTATGATTTTGAAATTATGAATTTTAGAGTCCCAAATGTAAATCATAAACTAAGCCTTATTGCTCATTATATGAAACCTGAATTTGAGGATAAGAGTCATGTAAAATACTGGACTTCAGATACAGTTGTAAATCGTTTTGGAGATTACACAACTCTGCCCCAATAGTACTGTCATAACAATAGCCTGCAGAAATGCAGGTTATTGTTGTGTTTAGATGCTTTGTTCGATGATTTTTATATCATCCTTTGATAATTCATAAACTTGGTAAACAAACTCATCAATCTGCTTTTCAATTGTAGAGGTGTCTGCAAAATTATTTGTACACTTAGTTTCAATAATTTTTTTTACTAACTCGGAAATCTTCAATTGAGTATCTGAATCTATCAGCGGGATTGGGAAATTATCAACTTCGTAACCATTAACATTGCTATTAGTACTGAAACATCTAAAGAACCAATTTATGGTTTTAGAGTTTAAGAATCCCAATAAGCAATATAGGTCTATTGAGTCTGATGGCAATATATAATTGCATGAATTAGCCAAATAATATCCTTGAGGCACAATAGACATTACAAGTCTAATCTTGTCATTAGCACCTGTCATTCCTTGCATTGCAATTCTTTCATATTTGTGATGGGCAGATTTCTCAGTATTCCCATATTCTAACAAATATTTTTCTTCTTCGAGATAGTCTATTTGACCTTGGCTCATTTGATGAGTATAATAGTATCGTTGTATTGAAGCTCCCTTCAATATAACTGGGTTACTAATATTTGAGCCAAAGAATTTTTTGTGAAATGTTACATTTAACTCACCCTCTATACATTTCAATGATATTCCTTTTTTCTTCAATAACTTAATGACTGTTGTTTTGTATTCAGGTCTCAAACGTGGTATTGTATAATCAATATTATCAATTGCTATAATGTCATTAAGAGAGAAAGAAGTACTCAATCCTGATGATTTATGCTTGTCGTCCCATACAAATACAGGGAATACATAATCACTATCGACTTTAGTATTTTGTATTAATGATATACACACGCTCATCTTTACACTCTCAAAAACACGCTTTTTCTTACTATCTCGTTCAGGGAACGAATCAATTTTGATAATCTTGTCATTCTTGAGGATATACTTTCTCAAATTAGCAGCCTGTCTATCTCCTAAAAAAGAATTTTGGAAGATAAAACAATTTATGCCATTTGTAGATAGGAGTTTTTTTACAGCATTTGCGATAAAGAGTTTGTAGGCATTTAATTTACCCCCAAATGCAATCGTATAATCTTTATCACTACGTAAATCTGCAATCTCTCCAACATGTGATTCTTGATATAAAAAATACGGAGGATTGCCAATTACAATATCAAAACCATTTTTATCATCATCACGATTGAAAACATCGCTAAACCAAGTATGCCAAAGAAAGAATTTGTTATTCTCGGCAAGATTGATATCTTTGAGTCTGGCAAGAATAGTTGGGTCGTATGCCTGTGCCTCCAACTGTTTGTTGATAGTATCGGAAATTTCTTGTTGTAACTTCACCTTTCTATTGTGGTCGTTACAAGAGTAGTACGAAGATAGTAGATGCGATACAGTCTTTTGCAAGCGATTTTTTTCATCATCGAAGAGAGAAATCTCTCCTTTGTCTTTCTTGTATTCTTTTTCGTAAGTGAGTTTACTTAAATCCACCCCGATAAAACTCTCAATTAGCGAGTTGCCTTGCATAATCTTATAGTCGAGATTGGGCAATGGCGATGGTGCCTCTTCATCAACAACGATAGAGAGCCAGAATCGCAAACGGGCTATATCTACTGCACCTTTCTCAATATCTACACCATAGATATTGTTTTGGATAATGCTCTTTTTGATTTCGGCACGATCATAATGGTCGCCACTCAAAACCTCACGACAATGCAACAGTTCATTGAGCAAACCCATAGGAAATGCTCCCGAACCAATAGCAGGATCACAAATCTTAACATTTTCAAGTGCTGAAAGAAGTTTCGGTTTCTTATTCTCTGGAATATCCTTAACTCCCTCTTCTGGTGAAAGTACGAATTGACGAATCTTGTCTTTTGCTATACTTGTATTGGTTTTGAGGTAGGCAATAAGTGACTCCTGACACATATAGCGTACAATTTCTTTCGGTGTGTAGAATGCTCCTTTATCCTTGTTGTCTTCAAGCAAGTTTTCGAAGATTTTACCCAACATTTCTGGATCTACTCCCACTTCGGCATCGTTAGGGTCATTCTCGTCAATGGTAAAGTTGTATTCACTGAAGAATTGGAACAAACGTTTGAAGTAATCAGCTGGGAAACGACTTTCGGGTTCGTCTTCCTTATCACGCTCAAATAAACCACCATTTAGGTATGGAATATCTTTCCATTCATTAAGTAGCGATTTATCCCAATCGTAATCGGCAAACAGGGCTTCACGCTCGGCAGGTTTAGTGTTCAAGATACCGAAGAACAACGGTTCAAGCACTGAGTCGAGATAATCGTTCTTGTACAGTGAGTTCTCAAACATATTTTGCATATAGTTGAGGTCGCCACACATCCAACCTTTGCGTTGCAAGAAATGAAGGAAGGTGATGCGCCCCATCATCTTCTTTACGTAATCACGGATTTTCTTTTCGTTGTAGTCAAACGCTCCAATCAATGCAGCATTGGGCTCACTAAGTCTTTTCTCTTCCCACTTACTGCCCACCTTAACAAAACGCTTACCTGTAATATATTGGATAAAGTCGGCGTATTGCTCGCGATATCTGTCGAAGAACTCATCAGAAAGAGCTTCAACAGAGAATGCAGTTTTCAAATTTTCAAATGAAATACCTTTTTTCTTTAAGAAGTTGAAACGCTCAATAGGCGTTCTGTATAGTAAATCATCACTACCAAAAACGTATGTATATCGTTTAGGCGATGTCGCTTCTCCCTTGATATCACAAATAAATGACAAACGCCAATGGTCGCCACTATCAAATACCACCAATGCGGCATCAAACTCACCCCAAGTCGGATTAATGAATGACTTTACAAGATTGCGTAGTCCTACACGCCTGTTTGCGACCGAGCCTTTTGTAATATTGTAATGAAATAAACCGATACGATAACTGTCTGTAGTATCTATATTTCCCAAATAGTAACCATTATCAGAGGTGCTTCCAATGATCTTTTCTGGTCCTTCTTTCAATTCGGTTGCATTGAAAAAATATTGTAGGAAAGTGTACCACTGAGTCAGATTGAAAGATGATTGGAATAGTTTTCTCAAAATATCCGGTGTATATGTAGCTGCCATAAAAATATTTACTTAAATGATTCTGATATAATGATTTGAGGATTAGAAATATCTTGGGCATCATGGCGTTGTTCTTTGTCCATCGTCTGATACTCTCCAAGTAATTCCGATATTTTGTTTTGCAAGCTATATTCGTCCTGCTTCATTTTAGAGCGGTCGTTTTTGTAGTCTCGTGATAAAGCCTTCAGATAGCGGGGAAGTTGGGCATATATACCTTCATTGATGTATCCCATCAGTACATCGCATTTCGATTTCAGCTCACAGTCAGTTGTTATTTGCTTAATGGTCCGCAGGAATTTATTAGCTTCAAGCGAAGTCTTGTCAAGGTCTGTGCGATTGATAGATGATGTATCTGCAGCCTCTACATAATCGGTTGTATATTGAGCCAATGCACTATTGACATGCTTGTAGTGTTGTTTCTCATTAGTAAATTGTAATGGTTGTTCTTCGGGCCTTGCTTTGAGATACTTTACTGCTTCTAGGAAGTCAATAATTTCAATACCAGTTTGAGTAGCCAGATAAAACTCGGTCTTGACATTGGAAGAAACAAAGATGACTGACTTTCCACAATGCTTTCCCGTATCACGCATTACTCTGCTCTTCATTGGCAAAGCCTTGATCTTGTGATATAGTTTACGGTCTCTGTTATAGAGCTCACGCACTTCACGCAATAGGGCAATTTTCTTATCGATACTGTCCTTTACATTGTTGTCAAACATTTGGAACTCCTTTACAATTTCTTCCTTTGAGTAGATTTGAGCATCTTCGCCAAATGCAGAGTGAAAACCCTGTAATTTAACAAGAGCGTTTTTATAGAGTTGAATTTCCTTGTCGCCCTGTTGCGATGGGTAGAACATATAGTTATAGATATTCGTAGCAACAGAACCGATACGGTTTACACGACCTATACGCTGCATTAAACGTGTGGCATTCCAAGGCGAATCGTAATTGACAATTACATTGGAACGATGCAAGTTCACACCTTCGGCCAATACATCAGAAGTAATAATGATGTTGTACCTCATTAAATTACTGTCAAAATTGGCATCGAAATTCTCTTTGATAGTCTGTCCCAAACGGTTGCGGTTGCTTGCTGTTACCATCAAAACATCTGTGCGACCTATCTCTTTTGTCAATCTATCATATAAGTAATTCAATGTATCGACACTTTCAGAGAACAACACCAATTTGCCAGATGGATTGATGGTCGTATCAAAAAAGACATTAGTAAGGTTTTCTCGGAACTTGTCAAACTTCGGATCATCATTCTCTTTCGCCCAATCTGCATTGAGTTGCTCCAATATCTCACGATCATGATGGAGCATTTCAAGAAAATCAGAACTAAAAGCATTGGCTGGGAAGAGAATATCTTCAGTTGCATATCCTTTTGCAATGGCATACTCGATAATTTCATCAAGTTCCATATTCTTTGCTTGCAGGTCTTTCACCTTCAAATCGGGGGCGATGATCACCTTGTCCTCATCGAACATCTTAATCATATCAGTTGTAATACGAAGAAGTGTTCGAAGCGACTTCTTGAAAGCATAGAAACTACTCTCCAATCTCTTTACCATATGAACACGGTAAATGGCAGCCAATGTCTGACCAATATGTACAGCATTCTTATACTTGCTACGATATTCAGGTTTCAAAAACTCAACAGCACGATAGCGGGCATAGGTCAGTCCCTTGCCTTCTGGATTTTCATCCGTTTTTCCATCAGTCAATTGCTTAAGCGTCTCATAGAAGCGGTTGCTTGTATCTGAGCCCATTACATACTCCAATTCATTCGGTGGCAGAATATTTGGGAATATGATACCTTGTGATTTAATATCTGCCTTATAATCGGGATCGTTGAGTATATTGTTGCGGGTACGGCGTACTGTTACCTTATCAATAACCTTACTACGTATCTGCTCATAGATTTTATCCACCTCAGCAGTAACATCACGCTGGTCACGCTCTCGCATCAATCTCTTATATTCATAGATAAGCGGAGCAAAGAAACCTTTGAGGTTGGGAACTCCGTCAATGGTACAGTTTTGGCTATTTTGGAACAATAGTAACTGATTCTGTAAATCATCAGGGCGGTTGTTGAGCGGTGTAGCAGAAAGAAGCATTACCTTCTTTTGAGTGCTTTTCAGCAAGCCAATATTCAGGCAGGGGGATTTGCATATCTTTTGCAACTCATCATATTTGCCAGAACTATCGCTACGGAAACCATGGGCTTCATCGACAATGATTAAATCAAATTCCTCTTTGTCCTTGTAATTGTCTTTACTTTCAAGAACCTTTGACAGACTGCCATTAGTAATGAATTGAGTTTTCTTGTATATTCCGAAAAGTTTGAATGTATTTCGCCAGTTATCTTCCAATGCCGGGGGATATACAACGAGGATATTGGTATTTTTACCGTTAGCCTCTACAAAACGTTTGGCTATCATTGTTGCAATCATAGTCTTTCCTAACCCCACAACATCAGCAAGGAACAAACCATTATGCTGCATCAGCATCTGATACCCCTGAATAACGGCATCTTTCTGATATTTCAAATCCTTAACACCATCGGGTAACTGAATGGAAAAGTCATCTTCCACTTGGTCACCAAATGTATCAATAAGTACTTTGATGTATAGTTCGTATGGAGTAGGCTGATAGCCCAAGTATGTATTCTTTTTGTACTCTTCAATATCTTTTGCTGTCAATGGAACAGCCTCGTTCCATAAAGTCCAAAATTCATCTGAGCAATACTTTACATCATCAAAGTCCTTCATTGCCACATTGAGTTCATACTGTGGCGGCTGTTTGATCCCCAAACCCGAATCAGAGATATTGGAAGAACCCATTATTACCCAACCGTCGCTATTCTCGCTATGGTTTTGTGGCAGGCATAAGTAGAATTTAGCGTGCAGATTTTTGGTTGCATGAATACGCATTTGCAAACGTCCGGAAACAAGGTCTTCACACATCTGCAATATGCCTTCCTCTACTTCGGGTGAGTATTGAGCGTTTACAATATCCTCCTTGAAACCGTTGTGATAGATTTCTTTTGCTTTTTCTTCATCAACAAGCATCAAAAGAGCCTTGTTATGCTTTCGGAAAATATCATCAATATTGATACCTACCAATATCTTGATTTCTGATATATCACCTAATTCTTTACGCAACTTGAAATATCCAGATGAACGAAAGAAGCCTACAACAGCTAAAAAGCGTTCAAATGTTACCATCTCTGCCGCAATACCTTTCAACTTATCAAAAAGAGTATTACCCGGTATATTATTGAAAAACTTTGTACTCATAATTTTATATTTAATACAAAGCCCCTCCAAACAAAATACAATACATGAATTTATTCTCTCTTAGACAGAGGGAGATTTTGGGCTATAAGGCTGATTTGCTGATGAATTATATGTAGAATTGCTAAACAATAGTTGAAATTCAATGACTTCCGGATGAAAATCCAACGGCCGGAATTGCAGGATTTTCAATAAAATGTATAACTTTGCGCAAGAGTGAGTCCCTCTGTCTAAGAAATGAATGCTTTTGCTAAACGTTCTCCAGTCCTACAGACTTTTCAGAATTTGTGCGTTGGCTTTGTCCACTACGGAATTGTCCAATGAAGCCAAATAAATTTGTGTGGTTGCCTCGGAATCATGTCCCATTCCTTCGCTGATCACCGAAATCGGAATGTTCTTGCCTTTGGCTGCGCTTGCCCATGAATGACGGGCACAGTACATGCTAAGAGGAACGGATATATCGGCCAGTCTGGCTATTTCTTTCAGGTTCCGATTTATTCCGGACATGACATTCCTGTAATGCCTGTGCGTATCCTTAAAAGGATATTTCAATACCGGCAAAAGATAAGGACTGAGACTGTCTTCCGGGTATTTGCCGACAATCTCCTGCATACATTTTTCCCACCTGATAACCAGCTGCTGCCCGGTCTTTCGTCTGCGATATGATAAGAATCCGTTCTGAAGATCTTTCTTTTTCAGGTGAGCCATATCTATGAACGACATGCCACGGGTATAGAAGCTGAACAGGAACATGTCCCTTGCAAATTCCAGATTAGGCTGTAAGGACAGATTCAGATTCTTCATACGCTTGATGGCAGATAAGGGAACGGCACGCTTGACGGTCTTGTCCACTCCCGTATAGACATGCCTGA